>Ga0193699_10000259_pt1 | contig 23879 bp, 20 predicted proteins | sample L3c2metaG_FD_160095 | JGI IMG/M metagenome (GOLD analysis project Ga0193699, IMG submission 160095) | Soil microbial communities from a riparian zone of the East river system, Colorado, United States - L3c2 | ecosystem: Environmental > Terrestrial > Soil > Riparian zone | place: USA: East...
CCGGACCCGCCCGGCATGTTGACATCCAGCACAATCGCGTCGACGGGCGGCGTCCGCTTCGCCTGCATCAGGCCCTGAACGGCGTCAAAGGCGGTGACCACCTTGTGGCCCTTCTCGCGTAGAAGTGCCGCAACCAGGTGCGACACGACACGGTCGTCGTCGACAACCAGAACCGTCGCCATCATACCCTCCCTGTCATCGCAATCAGTCGTGGTCGCAACGCTGCCAGTGCGAAATTTAGCCTTTCGAGTGCTTCTTCCATGCCGTCGAGAACGCCGGAGGTGCCAATCGCCTCGAGCGCTCCCGCCGCGTTCCACACATTTCCCGCCTTCAGACTTCCCGCTGATCCGCGAAGCGCGTGCGCGGCTGATCGCAATCGCGTGGCGTCACGACCATCCACGGCGGCTGTAATTTCCGTGACTCTCGGCGCGAGGTCCTCCAGAAATATCTCCGCCAACTCGCCCGCAAGCACGCGATCGCCGCCCACGAGGTTCATCAGCGCAGCCTCATCCAGGGCGCCCGGTTCATCAGGATCACGCGCTTCAACCACGTCACGCGACTCGCGTGGCACGTCTGAAGTAAGATCCTCGAGTTGTTCCAGCAGTCTTGCCGGCTCGATCGGCTTGGTCGCGAACGCATCCATGCCGGCGGCAAGGCACGCTTCGCGATCGCCTTTCATCGCGCGCGCGGTCACTGCGATGATCGGCGTTCGCCTTCCTGAGCCTGCTTGCAGCTCGCGGATAAGCCGCGTCGCTTCAAATCCTCCCATCACCGGCATCTGAACGTCCATCAGCACCGCGTCAAACTGCGCGCGCTTCATTATTGCCACTGCCTCCTGCCCGTTCGGAACGAGAGTCGGAACATGTCCCGCACGCTCGAGGATTGCAGTAGCCAGCTTTCGATTCACTGGATTGTCTTCCGCCACCAGAACCTTGAGAGAGCGGCGCTGGCTCGCCGCGCTATAGGGAGCGGACTCCTGGTCGTCACCCGTCGTGAGTCCGCGCATCGCTTCCGAGATCGCCGAGAAGAGAGCAGATCGCCGCACTGGTTTGGTGAGGTACGTCGAGAGCCCGAGCTCCCGTATACGCCGCATGTCTTCTGTGGTCTGAATGGAGCTTAGCATGAGAATCGTGGGTGCTCCGAAGGACGGCAGCTTCCGAATCTGCTCGACGAGCTCGAAGCCGTCCATTGTTGGCATGCTCGCGTCCGCTATGATCAGCCCGAACTTTTCCGATTCACTGTTTGCTTCAAACAGGATCTTCAGGGCCTCACCCCCGCTTGAGGCCAGTGTCGGCTGCATGCCCCAGCTCTGAAGAATTCCGTCGAGAATGCGGCGATTCGTGGAGTTGTCGTCGACGATGAGCACCCGGAGATTGGTTAGCCTGTCGTCCGGGACGAAGGCGGGCGTTTCCTCATTCTCTGGCGTAATGCCGAACCGGGCGGTGAAGTGAAAGACGCTGCCCTTGCCCGGCTCGCTCACGAGTCCGATTCCACCGCCCATGAGCGTGACGATGCGCGAGGATATCGCCAACCCGAGCCCGGTCCCGCCGTACTCCCGCGTCGTCGAAGCGTCTGCCTGCTGAAACGCTTCGAATACACGTTTCTGATCCTCAGGCTCGATTCCGACACCAGTGTCAGAGACGGAGAAGCGAAGCGCCAGAGAATCTTCCTCGCGCCTCTCGGCCTGGATGCGGAGAACGACCTCACCCCATTGTGTGAACTTGATCGCGTTTCCAACGAGATTGGTGATCACCTGACGGAGCTGTCCAATTTCGCCGACCAGCCCATCGGGCACATCGGGAGCAATTTCAAGCGCGAACTCGAGACCCTTCTGATCAGCACGGTGACCGAGGGTCGTGATCGTGTCCGCCAGGCTCTCGCCGAGACTGAAGGGGGCGGAATCGAGTGTTACATGACCCGCCTCGATTTTGGAGAAGTCGAGAATGTCGTTGATTATCTCGACCAGCGACTTCGCCGAGCTTCGAGCCGTGGTGAGGTAGTCGCGCTGATCACGGGTGAGATTCGTATCAAGAGCGAGCTCGAGCATCCCGATGACGCCGTTCATCGGCGTACGGATTTCGTGGCTCATGTTGGCCAGGAATTCGCTTTTCGCGCGGTTGGCCGCCTCTGCCGCGTCGTGGGCGCGTAAGAGCTCGCCGCTTCGCTCCCGCTCTTCGACCGACCGATTGAAGGAGTCGGCGAGCGCTTCGAGCTCGTCGCCGGTGCGAATGTGGACAGGAGGCGAAAAGCCTGTGCTGCCGAAGCGATCGGAGGCCGCGGCGAGCTGCACCAGTGGCCGCACGAATACACGAGTGGCGTAAGCGTACAGGAGAATGCCGAAGACCGATAACAGCATGACGCGCAAGCCAATGTCGCGCGAGATATTCCGGAGAATTCTCTGATTGACTGGTGACATCTCCATGTCGATGGAAACGATGCCGACCAAATTGGTCTTCCTCGAGGAGTCGTATGCGGCGAGCAGCGGCTGCACCAGGCGGAAGAAGGGGCGCCCGTTCTCCCTGTAGTACGCTTTGCCCTCTCCCGCGCTGAGCAACGCCTGGGGTTGGTTCGTCTCGCTTCCCGGAAATCGGCTCTTGTCCGAGTCCACGATAACGCGCCTTTCCGGGTCATAGATCACTACATCGGCGACATCGGGCACTCTCTGTGAGAAGCGCTGAATGGCGCGAGGCAAAGCTTCGCGATGCAGGAGCCCGGGATCCTCCTGAATGAGACTCTCGATCATAGCCGCGAGGCTCGATGCGGAACCCTCCACGGATTGGTACATCTCCCTGTGCATCGCCCGATACTGGAATATTCCCGTTGTCGTGACGATCACGATGAAGACGCCGATGAAGCCAATGAGGATTTTGGTGGACAGCGATGCGCGCCGAGCCTTCATGCGGCTACTCCGTCTCGACGTGAGCGTCCGACACCGAGCACGCACGCGGACGCGACCAGAAGAAGTCCGGGCAGGTACAGGGACGCCCACATGTAATTGCGGCGAGCCGCATAGACCTCCGTTATCCGCGCCCCCAGACTGGCACCCGTTGTTACACCGTTCCACCTGTCCACAGCGGCGACCCTCCTGCCGGTGGACTTGTCATAGATAAAGTCTCCCGACATGCATCCTTCCTCGAGTTTGACCTGATTGCCGGTACGCGGCTCTACCCAGATCCGGAGATAGAACTGATCATCGGCGCAGCCGATGTTCTGGCCTGGCAGGACTTTCACGCCCGGTGACTGTGGTGTGCCGGCATAACCTGCCGTAAGGTCGATCGGACCCATGTATGAGAACTTGTAAAGATCCAGCCCGCCGATGTCATCCACACCGGCGAACGCGAGAGGTAATCCCGGTATGTAATTGCTGCGCATCGTGTAAGTCCGCTTCTGGGTGTTTCGGGGGAACACCACGATGTCCCCAGTATGCCGGCCTTCAGCCCACGCTCCCGTCCGAGGATCGATCCGTTCCTCCGCGATAAATTCGAAATTGATTGCGCCGGTTTTGAGGCCATGCGCGGTGTGCTGATCCCGAACGACCACTGAGCGTGGCCAGTCGGTTCCGTCTATCACCCGGATAGTCCGGTCGAAGGTCGTGAGAACATCCTGTGTGGGAACCACACCGGTCTTCGGGTCGGCGTTGGTCTGGGTCCCGAAATATTTCGAAGCGAACACCGCGTTCCGCGGAACTCTGATCGTCCAGTGAGGTGCCAGCACGAGGTGCCAGACCGCGGCGAGTCCGGCCAGCACCACTGCAGCAACAATGTAGGATCGCTTCATCGCTCACTCCTCCGGGAGACGGATGTGAGCCAGCTTCTGTCGCTCACACGGGCGATGCGTCAATCTCCTTGATCATCTTCTCCGTGCACTGGGGGCAGATGCTGTGGGTGAAGTCGAGATCCGAATGCGCACCCAGGTAGGACTCGACCTGCTCCCAGTAGTTCGCCTCGTTTCGAACCTTCTTGCAGTAGCTGCAAATGGGCAGCAGTCCCTGCAGTCGCTGCACGTGGGCGAGAGCTGCCTCGACCTCAGTGACCCGCGCGGCAAGACTGCGCTGCAACCTCACCATCCGCTCGCCGACGCGCACGCGTGCTTGCAGCTCCACGGGGTCGAAGGGCTTGGTGATGTAGTCGTTGGCGCCCGCGGCTAACCCGTACGACAGATCCTCCTTTCCTCCGCGGGAAGTGACGAGAATGACGTAAACGAGCTCGAAGCCGGGCGTCGTGCGCAGCCGCCGGCAGATCTCGATGCCTTCGACACCGGGCATCATCCAGTCGAGCACCGCCATCTCGGGCGCGTCCTTTCCCTTGAGAGTCTCTAACATGTGCCACGCGGCTTCGCCGTCTTCGGCCTGGATGACATCCCAGCCGAGACGTTCGAGGGTCACGACAAGAATCTTCCGAGTTACAGCATCATCCTCGGCTACCAAAATTCTCATGTTGGTCCTTGCTGGGCTTCTCGAGGCTGCTCGCGCGATGGTAGTTACCCTGAAGAGTGGCGACTGGCGGTGAGGTAATCAAAGAGCCGCAAGTTCACATCCACAAACGAAAACGGGTCGCCTATGCGACCCGTTTTACTTGAGGCGCAGGATGCGGTGGTGTCGTTCGAGGCTTCGCAGGCTTGACTGTGTCGAAAGCTTCGGCTTTGACGGTCGTGACCGGCGTGGCCGTCTTGAGCTCACCGACAAGATCGAGCAGGACGTGGCTGCCGTGGAACAGCTGCGTTGAGGCCATGCTCATCTGCTCGCAGGCCGCGCTCTGCTCTTCCGTCGACGCGCTCACCTGCATCGCGGCGGTCGCGTGGCTTTCAGCCGTGCGCGCTATCAGCCCCAGATTCGCGGCGGCTGAATCGACTGCCTGCGCATTCTCCGTCGCGGCCGTCGTAACGGCGCCCGCGGCGGCGCGGGTTTTCTCGGCAGCGGCAAGGATCGTCGAGAGCGCGCTGTCGAGCTCGCGGCTGACGCGCTCGATCTCGCCGACCTGCACTACGCCCTGTTCCATCGCTTTCGAGGTTGCCAGCACGCGACTCGTTACGCTGTCGGTCATCTTCACCACATCGTCGGCAGCAGCTTGCGTCTGGTCGGCGAGCTTTCTCACCTCGCCGGCGACGACTGCGAAGCCGCGACCGGCTTCACCAGCGCGCGCCGCTTCGATCGCGGCGTTCAGCGAGAGCAGGTTTGTCTGTTCGGCGATGCGGCTCACCGACACGACGAACTTGTTGATGTCTCCCGCCGTCGTGTTCAGCTCGCGCACCTGACCCGCCGCCTGCTGCACGATCGTGCGGACATCGAACAGGATCTTCAGCGCACGGTCGATGTCGACGCGCTTGGATTGCGCCTCGGATTCGATCGCGCTCGCAAGACTGTGTACTTCCTGGGCGCCGCCGACGAGGTTGTCGCCGCGAGTCCGGATTCCGTCCAGCGCTTCGTTCACCTGCCGGAGCTGAGCCACCTGCGACTCAGCGCCGTGCGAGACTTCTTCCACGGCGTCCGCGACTTCACCAGCCGACGCCGAAATCTGCTTCGATGCCGATGCGAGATCGCTCGCGGATTGGGCGACCTCGTCAGCGGTCTTCGCCGCGCCGGAGGCGATGCGCGAAAGCGCGATCGTGGCGTGATTCATCGCGTCAGCCAGCGTGCGGAACTCGCCGGGCATGTCGCCCTCGGTGCGCTGCTGGAGATCTCCATGACTCAATTGAACCGCATGCCTGACCAACAGCCGCAATGGACGGCCGACCGCGCGACCGGTGCGGATAACGATCATCAGCGCCAGAAGCGTTGCTACGACGATTACCGAAACGAGCAGTCGTGACCGTGCAACGGACTGACCGCGCAGGTCCGCCGACATCATTGAGAGCTGCTGCGCCCTCGAATGCTCGAGGCCGGTCAGCTGTTCGAGCAGCGATGGCACCATCTTGCGCGCGTTCTGGGCTTCGGCGTGCGCTTCGTCGAGGCGTCCGAGATCGGTGAGCCGGTGCGACAGTGCGAAGGCTGATTCCACCCTCGCCAGCGTCGTGTCGATCGCCACCGTCCGCGCAATCTGGTCGGCCTGAACATCCTGCCGGGCGGCGAAACTGCGATGAAGCCGATGAGCTTCCCACCCAAGCCGCCGGAATTCGGCGTCAGACTTGGCATCCTGATCGCTCAGGTATGTGTTGGCCGCCTGGATTTCCTGGGTGACTACGTTCGAGAAGTCGGACGCCTGCTTCGCGTCTGCCTGCGCATCGTCGAGCGTTGCAGTCACCCGGTCTGCCATTTGAGCCATCGAGATCCAGCCGACCGCGCCCGCGCCAAGGAGCAGCAGTATCAGGAACGAGAACCCAACCGCGAGGATCTGACGGATCGTGCGAAACTTGAAGGAGGGCGTCATTTCGCCTCCGCCACAGTCAGCAGTCCGTTGTGGACGCGCAGCACCCGGAAGCGCATTCCGACGGGGTCGCCGTTGTCCTCGAAGAAGGCGGGTCCCGTGAGACCGGCGTAGGCCGTTTCACGATTCAGCGAGCGGAGATAGTCACGCACCGCTCGGCGATCCGGACCTTTCTCCTTCAATGCCTGCGCGATCAGATAGGTTGCGTCGTAGGCCAGCGCCGCGTGGGCGTCGGGTATGGTGTTGAATTTCTTCTTGAAGGCCGCAACAAAGGTCCGGGCGCGCGGTGAAGGATCTTCCGGCGTGAACGACATGCCGATGTAGGTGCCCTCCGACATTACGGTGTCCGCGAGAATCCCTTGCCAGCCGTCGCCACCGACGAAGATGGGGCTGAATCCCTGGCGTTTGGCTTCCTGAAGGATCTTGAGTCCGGACGCCACCCGTCCGGCAACGAAGACGATTCTGGGCTTCCGTGATTTCAGGTACGAGATGTACGGCTCCGCCGACGGCAAGTCGGCGTTGATCGGATCGAGGCTGAGTATTTCACCGTGGAAGGAGCGCCGGAACGAGTCGGCGAGCCCTCGGCCGTAGGTGTTGTTCTCGTAAACGACGGCGACGGTGGTTGGACCGCGCAGCCCGAACCGCGAGGCAAAGTTGGCCAGGGCAATTCCATTGAGCGAGTCGCTCGAAATCACTCGAAAGACCCAGCTCGAGATGCCGGTGAGGTCGGGGGAGGTAGCACTGGTCGCGACGGCTGCCATCTGGCCATCGTAGATCGGTGCGGCGGACAGCATGCCCGACGAGTTCACGTGACCAATAACAGCCGAAATTGACTGATTTCGCACGAACTCCTGTGCGATCTTCGCGGCCTGGGGGCCGTCACCGGCATCATCGCGGGTGATCACCGTGAATGGGTGACCGTTGATTCCGCCCGCTTTGTTGATCTCTTCGGTCGCCAGCTGCACGCCTTGCAGGTTCTGGAGCCCGTAACCCTGCTTCCAGGGTCCAACCGCTCCGACGACGTACGGCTTACCGTTTCCTGCGCAGGCACTCAGCGCCAGCAGCGCGAGCGACGAAATGACTTTAGACGACAACTTCCCCCTCCCCTAGGTTCGGGGACCTTTGTGTCCCCCGAATTGACGAGGTCCAAGCTCGGCCGGTCACTCATTTGATGCGATTTGTTCGGGGTCGACCAGCGCCGGTCGGCTGCTATCGTAAAACCAGCGGGCTGATCGAGCGTCCTTTTAAGTAGGGTCCGGGTTAACCCGGTTGGACCGACCCATCATTAAAGGCGCTGGATCATGGCATTGCGGACAATCAAAATCGCTGCGGCACTGGTGTTGACCACTGGTCAACTTGCCGCGCAGGATGTGCGGATTGAAGTCGTCGAGGCCGCCACGGGCAAGGCAATCGTGGGGGCGAACGTCGCTGTCCTCGACTCAGCCGGTCTCGTGCTAGGCGGCGGCTTCAGCGATCAAGGCGGGCACATCGATCTGCCGGCTCCGATTCGCTCGCCGTTCCGCGTTCGCGCGGACAAGGTCAGCTTCGACACCTGGGTGTCGGTACAGCTCCGTCCTGCGGGCAAGCCGATTCACGTGCGGGTCGGAATGGCGCCGACACGGGTTCCGACTGTGGTCGGTCGAACCGAGACGGCGTGTCAGACCCTGAGCGGTCCGGGAACGCCCGCGGGCGACCTGTGGGCCGAGTTACGAAAGGCGCTGATCGCGAGCGCGATGACGGAAGCACAGGGGTTGGTTCCGCTCGACGTCGACATCTATGAACGAGCGCTGGACCGCAACATGGCCATAGTCGCCGAGCACACGGAGCAGCGGACCAGGATTCCGCGCAGGCCGGCCACCGGCATCACTTGGGACCAGCTCGACTCCGCTCGGCGCGGAGACGTTACGGGCTCAGAGGTGTACCGGGCGCCGGATGCCGCGACGTTCCTGTCGGATCAGTTCGTCAGATCTCATTGCTTCTCCGCGATTCGAGGCTACGGCGCCGAGAACGGACTCACGGGACTCGAATTCAAGCCGGCAAGGGTTGGAGCGCTGCCGGAGCTTACCGGAGTGATCTGGCTCGACCCGCAGTCGAAAGCGTTGCGGTATCTCAATTTCGATTACGTGAACCTTCCAATCCCGTTGCGGATCGCCAGAACCTCGGGGCGTGTCGACTTCCAGCAGCTCCCCCGCGGTCAATGGATAGTTCCGCGGTGGTTCATACGGATGCCGCGCACAGCGCGAGTTACTTCGGCGGACGTTGGCTCGCCGACAACCGTGCGCGACAGTCTAATCGGATATCAGGAAGTCGGGGGCACCGCACGTCCCGCCGGCACTGCGCCGGCAGTGACGGTCCGGAACGCAGTTGCGATTTCGAACGTTGGAAACGAGGAGCAAGTCGACTCTGCTCCTGTTGGCTTGCAGGCGGTGCTGGTAGGTGTCGTTTTCGACAGCACCACCGCTCGTCCGCTGAAGGGCGTTGAAGTCTCGACCGGTGGCGGCCGCTTCAAGGCGCTGACAAACGACGGTGGCAGGTACGAGTTGTCGGTTCTGGGCGGCCTCTCGGACAAAGTCGTCTTCGAGCACCCGAGACTCCGGTTGTTCCGCATCCCGGAGCGCGTGCAGAGCATCACTGTGCCGGCGGGTTCGCGCGGGCAGGCCGTGGTGGTCATTCCGTCGCTGGGGACACTGCGGAAAAGATTATGTGGCCAGAACGAGACCGGTACGGAAGCGCAGGGAATGGCAGTCGGCTACGTGAGAGATGCGGCCGGCAATCCGGTGGGCAACGCGCACGTGTGGGCGACGTGGCAGATCGGGTGGGTCGAGCAGAACGGGCGACTGGTGGCGACGAATCAGCAGCGGACTGTCGAAACCGACACCGGACCTGACGGAGCGTATATGATGTGCGGCTTTACGCGCGGCGCGCAGATAACCGCAAAGGTCGGCATGGCCGGCAGGAATACCGTTCAGGAAAAGTTGACGATTCCGGCCAACATGGTTCTGGAGCACGACTTCCTGGTGGGCGCGCGATAGTACTCTAGTCCCCGGTAGGAACTATCCCCGCTCCCTCTACCATGAGAATGATGGCCTTCTCGGGCGCGCGCGTCCGGTGCACTACGCCTTTCGGAACGACGAATCCTTGGCGTGCGGTGAGCACGACGGTTCTGTCCTCCAGATCGATCAGGAAGTTTCCCTCGACGACGTAGAAAAACTCGTCGAGGTCGTCGTGCTTGTGCCAGTGATACTCCCCCTGCATGACCCCGACGCGGACTACTGAGTCGTTGACTTTGCAGAGCGTCTGATTGTACCAGCGGTCCGTGACCGCGTCCGCTATCTGCTGAACGTCGATAACCTCGAGCGCGGGGTAACGGATGTCGAGGTGGGTCGCGTATGGATACGACCCGGCCGAAAGCGAATCGGATTCTTGACTGGCGGCCATGCTGGATTCCTCGGTTTCGGACAGGCGCGTTTCCTTCAGTTTATCGCGCCGGGTCGGCGCGGGGTATCCTCACGGCGCTTCGCGCCGCTGCAGTTACGATCCCAGTGGGAAGGCGGGTGAGGGGGTCCTCGCAGGCGCTTTTCAAAGCGAGCGCGAGGAGGAGACCCGCGACCGAGCGGAGCGAGGGAGCGTTGTTAGGGGCTCCGACCAAGCGAGCGTAGCGCCGAAGAGGACCCCCTCGCCCGACTGACCGGCGGCAAATCTCGAAGACTGCAACGCAGACAATGAGCGCGGCGATGGTGCAAGCTGGAAGCTATCTCCGCTTGCTGTCGTCGTGACAAACCATATCGACAACAACGGCAGTGGCGAGAACCAGCACGTCGTCCTCGCCGTCCGCGACCTCGATCCCGTAAGTATCAGCCCAGCTGAACCAGCGCTTCGAGACAGTAGCGACGACGCTGCCTCCGCGCGTGATCGCGTACTCGTGGTCGAGAAAGTCTCCCTCGGCCTCGAGGTCGTTCGGACCCGGCACGTCGACCGTGAACCGGTGGTGGATGAACGAGAACAGCTCGCGCTTCACGACGGCGAGCAATTCACTTCGTTTCCAGATTTCATAGGTAGGGCTCCAGTTCAGCAGGCGTTGGTTGATGAATACCAGCTCGTTGCCGGCGAGATCCTGGAACGACAGCTTGTCACCGAAGCTGAACAACTTTCCCTTGACGAGAAAGACGTCCTGCTCCTGCTCGTTCTTGATGGTGAAGTTGTCTGCAAGCGATAGCAGCTTCTGCCGCATCACGTAACGCATTGAGGATCCGGGTTAGGGCCGTTGATCACTACGGAATTGTGGAAGCGGCAGATTCGTCCGTTACTGCTTCTGATCCCGCTGCAGCACGCGGAAGTACTCCTTCCACGGGCCAACCGCGGCTGTGTACGAGCGTGCCATCGTGCGGCTGATCTGGGCGATGTGGGAGAGGTCGTGGACGACCCAGGTGGCGAGCAATTGCCGCATCGTGACGGTGCCGAACTCCGGGTGCTCGCCTGTCAGCTCCATGTCCTTTTCTTTCAGATTCCATCCGCGGAGCGTGGCGACGCTCCCGGCGCGGAGCTGGTCGAACTCCTTCAGCAAATCCTTCAGGGGTCGATCAGATTTGAGCTCCGCGAAGCGGTCGAACGGGTCGAACTGGCGGTAGCGGCCCTGCTGAATGATTATGCGGGCGCGCGGGATCCAGTCGGTTCGCTCGCCGTGAATGAGATGAGCTACGACCTCGCGCGGAGTCCAGGTATCCTGACCCTCGTCCACCCGCGTCCACTTTTCGGGAAGATCTTCCAGCAGAGACGTCAGTACCGCTGGCGTCCGCTCCAGAACCGGAATCGCTTCATCCAGAATAAAGTCCATAGGCGTTACCCGTTGCCGGTTTCCTGCTGCCCGTTGCCTGTTGCCCGCTGCCTGTTGCTATTTCTGAATGATACGCCCTCGGCCTGTCTATCAACTACTTTTCCTTGGCTGAAAATAAATCGGTATTCTGCACAGGAGCTCGAATGAACGCGCGATTGTTTGCCCTCACGCCTCTGGCGATTCTGTCCCTCGCCTCAACCGCGGCCGTTGCGCAAGCTCCGGAGCGAACAATCCGGCGTGACATTCCGATGACGAACATGATTCGGCGCGCGCACGCGGCAGGCACGCGCGACTCCACCGGACGCCCCGGCAGGAACTACTGGCAGCTGTGGACCGACTACAAAATCACCGCGCGGCTCGACAGCGCGACGTCGACAGTCTCCGGCCGGGAGACCCTCTCCTTTCGCAACAACAGCGACTCGGCAATGAGGACGATTGTGTTGCGACTCGACCAGAACATCTTCAGGCCCGGCACTCAGAACGCCGGCGGCGTTGATCTCATCACCGACGGAATGAAGGTCACGAGGCTCGTCGTCAATGGTCAGACCCTCGACGTGACGGACACGCTGGGATCGCCAATTCCCAACACCCAGCGCCGAACGGTGCCTCTGTCGCGAATCCTGAAAGGGACCTCCGCGCGCATTCCTCTCGCAACGCCAATCGCTGCACACTCCACCGGTACTGTCGAGGCGGACTGGAGCTTCCAGGTGCCGCGTGTTGAAGGGCCGCGCGGATTCCGAATGGGCCGCTGGGCTGACACCCTCTACCAGGTTGCCCAGTGGTATCCGCGACTGGCGGTGTTCGACGACTTGAGAGGCTGGGATTCAGAGCCGTACCTCGGGAACGCCGAGTTCTACAACAACTTCGGACACTTCGACGTCAGCATCGATGTGCCGGCGGGGTGGATCGTCGGCGCAACGGGCGTTCTCCAGAATCCAACCGAAGTATTGACGCCGGCCGCGCGCGATAGACTCGGTCGCGTCATCGGGTCGGATTCCGTTCAACGAATCGTGACAGCGACTGAGCGTGGTCCGGGTAAATCAACGACAGCGGGAACGAATGGCCGGCTGGTGTGGCGCTTCGCCGCGGATACAGTGGGCGATTTCGCGTGGGCCACGTCGAACCAGTTTGTCTGGGACGCATCGCGCGCCAACATTCCCGGAAGAGGTCCTGTGCCTTTCAACGTCATGTACCTGCCGGGTCATGCCGAGGCGTTCGCTCCGGCGCCGCGAGTGGTGCGACACGCGCTGGAGTATTACTCGAAGCTCTGGATGCCGTACGCGTTTCCCCAGCTGACGATGGTCGACGGGCCCGAGCTGGGAATGGAATACCCGATGTTCATAATGTCGGCGGTATTCGCGGCCGATCACGAGACCGGACACGAGTGGTGGCCGATGATGGTCGGTGTCAACGAAACGTGGTACGGCTGGATGGATGAAGGCTTCAATCAATACATGAACATCCTCTCCGAGGCCGATCTCGACGGGAAGCCCTACAAGCTGGACAGCCTCGGAATGTCCTATGGTGGGATCAGCGGCAACGAGCTGGAACCGCCGCTGATGTGGGACGAGAATTACGCCGGACCCTTTTACGGTTTCGTCGCGTACGGAAAGGCGCCGCTGATGCTTTCCTCGCTCGGCGGGGTGGTTGGTGACAGCGCGGTCTGGCGCGCGATGAGCGACTACGCGAAAGCCTGGCGCTTCAAGCATCCGTCTCCCTGGGACTACGCGTTCTTCATGAACAACGCGCTGCACCAGGATCTTGGCTGGTTCTGGAACTACTGGCTGTTCACCACGGAGTCCGTCGACGGGTCGATTCAGGATGTGAAGACCTCAGGTCGTCGGACCACAGTCACAGTGCGCCAGAACGGTCAGATGCCCGCGCCCGTGACACTGAAAGTCGAATTCGCGCCGGCCGGGCCCGCGATCAGGCCGATGTCCAACAGCAAAATGGCGGATGCGAACACTGCGATCGTCACCTACCCCGTCGATGTATGGTTCCCTGGCAGCCGGACATTCAACGCGGTCCTCGATTTCGGGGGACGCGGCATTAGCAGGATCACCCTCGACCCGGCCGGGAGATTCCCCGATCGCAACGCCGCCGACAATGTGTGGCCGCGCGCAGTCGCCGCGCCGAAGCCGGCCGGCGGGAACTAGACCATGAAACAGCACGCGCTTGCACTGATAGCTGGTGGTCTGGCGATAGCATTCGCTGGCAGCGCGGATGCGCAGCAGCGGGCCCTGACGGCGGCCGATTACGCGAGAGCAGAACGGTTCCTTCGCGATAGCGTCACGCCTCTCGTGTTCGGTATTGGTGTCCAGCCGATATCGATTTCCGGAAATCGCTTCGGGTATCGGATCAGAAGCAAGACGGGAAGTGAGATCATCCTCGTCGATCCGGCGCGAGGCACGCGGGCGATCTGCAGTTCCGAAACCGACCGCTGTGGCGGAGCGATCGACGACCGCGAGTTGTCCCGCCTGAGAGGAGGCGATGCGCGCGTCGCGCCCAAGCCAGAGGTGGTCTCGCCCGACGGGAAGCGCGCTGCGTTCATCCGTGGGTACAACCTGTGGGTGCGCGACGTCGCGAGCAGTCGGGAGACACAGCTCACGACGGACGGTGCGAAGGACTTCGGCTACGCTACAGACAACGCCGGCTGGGTAAGGAGCGATCGTCCCATTCTGGTCTGGTCTCCCGACTCGAAGAAGATCGCGACGTTCCAGCAGGATGAGCGGGCCGTCGGCGAGATGTATCTGGTCGACACCAAAGCCGGGCATCCCACTCTCCAGGCATGGAAGTACCCGCTCCCGGGCGACAGCGTCATCGCAATGATCCAGCGCGTCATCATCGACGTCGACGTGCCGCGCGTGACTCGTCTGGACATGCCGGCTGATGCGCATCGATCGACTCTCTGCGATCACATCATCTGTCGCGGCAACGAAGGGTGGGCCGATGTCCAATGGTATCCCGACGGATCGCAGCTCGCGTTCGTCTCCACATCGCGCGACCACAAGCATGAAGTTCTGCGCGTCGCCAACGCCGCCACCGGCAAGATCCGCGACGTGCTGCGTGAGGATGTCGCGACCCAGTTCGAGTCGGGAAACGGGCTTGTGAACTGGCGCGTTCTTCCCGCGTCGAACGAAGTGATCTGGTTCTCGGAGCGCGACGACTGGGGACAGCTCTACCTCTACGATCTCGGCACCGGGCGACTGAAGAACAAGATCACGACCGGGGAAGGGAACGTAGATCAGCTGCTGCGCGTCGACGACAAGGGCCGCGCACTCTACTTCGTCGGGAATGCCAAAGAGCGCGGGCGCGATCCGTACTTCCGCCATTTCTACAAGATCAAAATGGACGGAACGGGTTTGACGCTCCTCACTCCGGATGATGCCGACCACGAGATCACGCTGCCGGCGTCCGCGCAGTATTTCGTCGACACCTACTCGCGCCCGGAAGTCCCGCAGGTCTCGGTAGTGAGAGATCTCAATGGGAAGCTACTGCTCACGCTCGAGACAGCCGACATAACCGGCCTCCGCGCGACCGGCTGGAAGCCTCCGATGCCGATTACGGTGAAGGCACGCGACGGCAAGACCGACTTGTACGGTTTGCTCTATGCTCCAACGAACCTAGATCGGACAAAGAAGTATCCGATTGTCAATCACATCTATCCGGGACCGCAGACGGGCAGCGTAGGAGGGCGCGGTTTCTCGCCGGCGCGTGGCGATGCGCAGGCTCTCGCCGAGCTGGGCTTCGTGGTGGTGGAGATCGACGGAATGGGGACGCCGTGGCGATCGAAATCTTTCCACGACTACTACTACGGAAGAATGGGTGACAACACCCTGCCGGATCAGGTTGCCGGAATGAAGGAGCTGGCTCGTCGCTTCTCGTGGATCGACATCGATCGTGCCGGCATCTACGGGCACTCCGGCGGCGGATTCGCGGCGGCGGATGCGATGTTCCGCTACCCGGACTTCTTCAAGGTCGGGATTTCCGAGGCGGGCAACCACGACAACCGCGTTTACGAGGACGACTGGGGCGAGAGATACCAGGGACTGCTCGTGCGCGGTCCCGATGGCAGCGACAACTACGCTCCCGAAGCCAATCAGCTGTTGGCGCAAAACCTCAAAGGAAAGCTGTTGCTCGCGCACGGGACGCTCGACGACAACGTGCCGCCCAACAACACCCTCCTGGTTGTGGACGCGCTGATCAAGGCGAACAAGGATTTCGATCTGCTGCTCCTCCCGAATCGTCGCCACGGCTTTGGCAACGAGGCGTACATGGTGCGCCGGCGCTGGGATTATTTCGTTAAATACCTGCTTGGTGCAGAGCCACCGAAGGAGTACCAGCTCGGTCGTCCGCCCAGGGCCAATTGATGAGAACTGTGGTCTTTCTCTGCAGTTCGCTCCTTGCCGCGTTGTCGATTCCGGCCGCAGCGCAATCACCGAAACCAGTCTTCACTCGCGCCGACACGATTCGCGGCTCCAACACTCCCGAGCGCGCGTGGTGGGACGTCGCGTTCTACGATCTGCACGTAAAGGTGAATCCCGCGGATAGCAGCATCTCCGGCTACAACGCGATCACCTATCGGATTCTCAAGCCAGCCCGTGAGATGCAGATCGATCTGCAGATGCCTCTTGTCGTCGACAGCATCGTACAGGATGGAACTGAGCTGAGCGCTCGACGCGATGGCAACGCGTTCTTCGTCAGGCTCATTGCGTCGCAGCGGCCCGGGTCCAGAAAAACGATCTCCGTCTACTATCACGGCAAGCCAACGGTGGCGGTGCGTGCGCCCTGGGATGGCGGATTCGTGTGGGCGCGTGACAGTCTCGCTCGTCAGTGGATCGCGACCGCAGACGAAGGCCTGGGAGCAAGCGTGTATTGGCCGAACAAGGACATCTACTCCGACGAGCCGGACAGCCAGCGTGTAGCCGTCACGGTGCCGGATTCTCTGATCGACGTCTCAAACGGTCGATTGCGCAGCACCACCCGGAACGCGGACGGCACCACCACCTACGAGTGGTTCGTGGCCAATCCCATCAACAACTACGATGTCGCCGTCAACGCCGCGCACTACGCTCACTTCAACGATGCGTACGAAGGCGAGCGGGGCAGGCTGACCCTCGACTTCTACCCCCTCGACTACCATGTGGACACCGCGAGGAAACAGTTCCAGCAGGTGAAGCCGATGTTGCAATGCTTCGAGAGCTGGTTCGGCCCCTATCCGTGGTACGAGGACGGATACAAGCTCGTCGAGACGCCACACCTGGGGATGGAGCACCAGAGCGCAGTTGCGTACGGGAATCACTACAAGAACGGATACCTGGGGAACGATCGCTCAGCGACCGGGCACGGCCTCAAATGGGATTTCATCATCATCCACGAGAGCGCGCACGAGTGGTGGGGGAACAGCCTCACGATGAAGGATGCGGCCGACATGTGGATCCACGAGGCATTCGCCACCTACGCCGAAGGTCTCTTCACCGAGTGCCAGGAAGGAAAGAAAGCTGGCGCCGAGTACATCATCGGACAGCGCAAGCTTATCCAGAACGTCGAGCCGATCATCGGTGTGTATGGCGTGAACCACGAAGGATCCGGCGACATGTACCCGAAGGGCGGCAACATCCTGCACACGATCAGGCAGCTGGTGGACGACGATACCCGCTGGCGCGGGATTCTGCGCGGACTCAACAAGACCTACTGGCACCAGATCGTCAGCGGAAAGCAGGTCGAGGATTACATCACCCGCCAGTCGGGCGTGAGCCTGGGCAAGGTCTTCGATCAATACCTGCGCACCACGATGATACCTACCCTCGAGTACAAGCTCGAGGGACAGCGGCTCTCTTACCGCTGGACCAACGTCGTCCCCCGCTTCGCGATGCCGGTCAGGGTCAGAATTGCACCGGACAAATGGACGTGGATCAACCCTACGCCAACGTGGCAAGCATCACGGAAGAAATTTCTCTATCCCGAGAATTTCCTGGTCGACGAGAATTTCTACGTCGTCGCCAGGAATATTCTCAAGCCGGCCGACTCGACTACCGTCCGTAAAGCCCAGTAACGCGGGCCGTGGCGAGCTTGTTCGCGTTGAGGTTGAATCCCACGTAGGCGGCAGTCGCGTCTCCCGGTACATCGAGCTTGTCGACCTTGAGCGCAAAAACCGTGATGTGGTAGTGGTGGGGCTTGTCACCGACAGGCGGACACGGACCGCCGTAACCCTTCGATCCGAAATCCGTTCTCCCTTGCGCGCTTCCGCCCGGCGGATTGCGGCCGTTGCCGGCTCCGGCGACGAGGCCGGTCGTCGAAGCGGGAATGTTGTACATCACCCAGTGCCACCACCCGCTTCCAGTTGGCGCGTCCGGATCGTACATGGTGACAGCGAACGATTTGGTTCCTGCCGGAGGATTCGCCCACTCGAGCGCGGGCGATTGGTTCTGGCCGTTGCAACCCATTCCGTTGAAGACGTGGCTGACGGCGATGCGCCCCTTGGAAACCAGATCCGGCGTTGTCAGCCTGAAGTGCGCAGGCGCGCCCTTCGCTTTTCCCTGTGCCTTCGCGGCCTGCGCGTTCACAACGGAAACCGTTCCAACCATCAGTACCGCCAGCGCCATTGATGCGCGGCGATATCTGCGTGCGATCGACATCGTGTTCCTCCTAAGTGTCTGGACGAAGATTCCGCTATCTCCATACCGCGAGAATGATTCCCGCGATCACGAAACACACGAGATTGTAGGCGGTATCGATGAACCAGAGCTGCTTTGGTTTTCCTGAAAAGGTGGCGGTCGCGTAGCTGGTGCTCGCGGCAAAACCGAGCCAGCACATGAAGCCGATAAGCGCTCCGTGACCAGCCGATACACCACCGCCGGGTTCCGCCATGGCAGGGTCACGCCCGATGTGGCCGAGAATCAGCGCGAGGGTGATTGCAATCAGCACGCTCGTGACAGCCGCGCCCACGTACAGAAGCGGCATGTTGGCGCTCGCTGCCTCCGCCCGCATCTGCTCCTCCGTTTTGCCCTGGAGCGCTATCCAGCGCTTGGCGAAGAGAACAGGAGAGTACCAGAGTCCGCCCAGCACGAAGATGACGATTGCGGCAACGAAAACGGCGAGCCAGTTGATCGGTGGATAATGCATCGAGATGCCTCCGTCGGTTGGTTAAGCCGCGGCAAATCTACGCTCGCTGGGCGACCCGCGCAGCAGTGCAAATGAGACGGATGGCGGCCTCGGCCGCGTGACCAAATGTATCGACGGCCGGATCGTACGCTGACAGCGTAACTCCAGATACGCGGAAGTGCGCTGCAATCTGGGCGAGTGAGTCTTCGAGATCCACGAGCGTGAGCCCGCCCGACAGCGCGTATGAATTCGCGGCGGCGACGGCCGAATCGAGGACATCGAGATCGAGATGTACGTAGATGCTGTCCACCTGCGCACGGATTCTCCTGAGCGTGCCGGGCAGGGCCGACCGGAAATGTTCAGGCTCGATCACGTCGACGCTCGATTCGTCGAGAAGCGCACGTTCAAGCTGGTCCAGGTCGCGTGTACCGATCAGACATACCCGGTTATCCGGGATCGCCGAGAAGCCGGGGATGGTCGCCGCGAGCTGGGTCCAACAGCGGCCGGTAATCAACGCCACCGCGGTTCCATCCAGAAATCCGCTGCCAGTTGTCTCCGGAGTATTGAAGTCGCCGTGCGCATCGAACCAGGCGACACCGGTGAACTCGGCGCCGAGTCCGGCGAGCGTGCCCGCTGCGGTACTGCAGTTTCCCGCGAGAACTATCGGAAATCGACCGGACTCCCGCGCATCACGAACCGCGGTGGAAAGCATCCGCATCAGCTCGAAACTGGTCTGGATCTCGGCTTGCCACGCGCCCGGTGCGAGCTCGGCGATGCTGGTGCGAACGGAGTGACCATTCTCACGTAGCGCGCGCTCCAGTCCGGCATCGAGAAGTCTTTCCGGTCCGGCGCCCATGCGGACGCCGCGATTGCCGGAATCGTAGGGGACGGCAAGGAGCTGGATCTCCATGCCGGGAAAATAAACTACAAACGCGCTTCTATCGAAGCTTCGTCCTGGCTTCTCTCGCCCTCGCCGCGAAAGCTCTCGCGTCGGCCGGCGTGAAGCTCTCCATCAGCGGTCCGTGTCCGATCTCGGTGTCGCGAAATACTTCCTCGCCGTTGGCCCGCACGAGCTGCAAGCGGCCATCGGCGTAGCGGGCGTTGGCCAAGTCGCGCAGGTGGTAGGCGATGCCGTGGTCGAACAACGGCTGAAGGGCACCGAGAGCCATGCGCGCGAACAGGCGGTTGGCCGTGCCCTTGATCGTGTCCGTTGCCTCGCGCGCGTTCATTCGCGCGAGACCGGTGTCGGTCATTTCGGCGACGATCGTGGTGTCCATGAGAAGCAGCGCTGCTGTTCCGTCGCGACTGACAATAGCGAAGTTCGCCTTGGCCAAAGTCGACCTGTCGACGATGTGGGCAACGGAGTCGGGGGCGTGGACACTCACGTGGACGGAGCCGCCCTCCTGGGCATTGGCAGCGCGGCCGAGTACTACAGCGGACAGCGCGACGGCGATGGACAATCGCGTACGTACAGTTGACGAGTGCATCAAAACAGACTCCGGGCGAATGTGGTTCCTTTCGACCCTACGGTACCGGGCACCCGGAGGTTTCCGAAATCAGTTCCTGTAAATGTCGGGGAACTGCTTCTTCAGCGCCGCTACTTTGGGCTGATCGTTTATCACGATGTAGGGCTGATTCGGGTGCTGAGCCAGGTAATCCTGGTGATACTCTTCAGCGCGGAAGAATCCGCGCAGCTTTTCGACCTTCGTTACGATCGGCCGCGAGAACGTCTTCGCCGTGGTTAGCTGCTCGATGTAGCTCTCGGCGACCTGCTGCTGTTGCGGACTGTTGTAGAAGATCTCCGAACGGTACTGAGTCCCGCGATCGGGTCCCTGCCGATTGAGCTGCGTCGGATCGTGCGCCACCGAGAAGAAGATCTGCAGCAGCTTCCCGTACGATACCTGTGCGGGATCGTAGATCACCTGCACGGACTCGGCGTGTCCAGTGTCCCCGCTGCTGACCTGCTCGTAGGAAGGAGTGCCGGCGTTACCGCCCGCGTAGCCCGAGACGGCGGACTTGACCCCCTTCACGTGCTCGAAAACCGCCTCGACTCCCCAGAAACAGCCGCCCGCGAATACCGCGGTGTCTTCTGCTGCTGAGATTGCCGTCGCGTCGACAACGGGCGCGGCCACAGGTACCGGGAGCTCGCGTGAAGCGCCGCTCGTGGCCTTGGCCGCGAACAGGACGAGCACAACAGTAAGCACTGCCAGCACTGCGGGGACGTTCGGAAGGGAGCGATTCATCGTGCGATTCTCAGAGGCGGGAGGGATGCGTATTAGACCCGAAAACTGGTCGGTTTGTTCCAGCTTGGTCAGACGAATATAGGCGGCAGCCGCTGCTCGCTTGCGACCCGGAACGGATAGCTGAGCGCCAGACGCTCGTCGAGGTCGGGATTCAACGGATTGCCTCCTTCCTCGAAAATCCATTCGATATCGACGAACTCGCTGTTCCGCCACATTCCGATTCCCACCTGTCGGGGCAGGTCGAGCTCGTGCTTCGATGCGGTCGACAGGCTTTTGAGAGCATCCATCGCGCGGTCACGGAATTCGCGGATGACTGGCACGATGAGGAAGCCGCATCCGGTTCGTTCCGAGGCAATTCTGAAAGGGAGCTCGAATCTGTTGGCGCGCACAGCTTCGAGCGCGAGGCGAAGCTGCTGCTTCAGTGCTTTCAGCTCGTACCGTCCGAGCAGCGCGATCTCGGCGAGAACCTCATAGCAGTCGGTGTCGGCCTGGTCGCTGTGCTGGGCCGCGATCCTGCTCGAGAGACTGTCCATGACGAACGTGAACTCGCACGCCGTAGGGCCGCCGCGCGAGCGCGCGGCTTTTTCAAAACTTGGATCAGGAGCCGACGAGTAGTCCTCCGAGAGGTACTGCCCGATTAACGCCCCCTCGCTCACTGCGGTGACCGCCGGATCCCAGTTGATCAGGATGTCGCGGCGAAAGCTGAAGTAGTCGACAAGCTCCGCCGGTGTGACGAAGTGTTCGCAGATCTCGAAGTACTCGAGGTCCCTCAAAATGTGCACGAAGCCACCGTTCCGGCCCTTCTTGAAGCGCGCCGCCCGGAACGCGCGCGCCTTCGGTGGCACCCGGTAGATGATCATGCTGACGAGATCGTCGGGATCCCGGGGCGGGACGTACACGCGGTGCCCGAAGTGATTGACGAGAGACAATCCCTTATAGGTGCGCAGCAGGTCGCGCGTGTTCTGAACCTGCTTGACCGCCTTCTTCACGACATTGTTGGCGACCCATTTCTCCAGGTCGCCCGGCTTGGACGCAACCTTCTGCTCGCGCTCCTTCAGCTGGACGATGAAGCCAATGTTGTCGACGAACACAACGCGGTCGGAGAGCTCTCCCTCCTCCTCCGGGGTGCGTGGAAGCTGGATGGTCGCGAAGGAGAACGCCCTCAGGAACACATTGGCGTGCTGCTGGGCAGTGAAATCGTGTAGGAGGCTCGTTGCACCCGGGCTGCTCTCTTTCACTCGCCCTCTTGTGGCAGGTCCCGACTACTTAGCAGACAAGCACGAAGTGCCGCAAGGCTGGGTTAGAATCGCCGCGCACTCCGCTCCCGCGCGAGCAGCAACACAGCTCCGATGAGACCTGTGACAATGCAAAACAGGTATAGAACCCGGACGCTCACGATGCCGTACAGCGGATTCGCGTCGGTGAATGGCCGGAACGGACGCATGTCGGCGTGCATGATCCCGTCCAGCAGCGAGTGGAATATCCCGCCGAAAATCCCGCTGTAGACCGCGATCGGGAGTCTGTATTCCGCGGCGAGGGCCTCGGGGACGACGTCGCGCGGTCTCGCCACCCACGTCCCGACCTGCGAGACGATCAGCCCGCACAGGAATCCGATCAGCCCGCCGAGCGCGAAGGTGTGCGCCTGCCGATGCACGGGGCTCGCGTGCTGCAGCAGGTAGTAACCGGACTCGATGTCGATCACCACCTGCGCCAACGAATAGGCGGCCATAGAAAACTGGCGCGGCGCGGCGGCTTTGACGAGCAAGCCGGGACCGAAGTGGAATGGCGTCGCTGGCATGGTACTCCAGCAAATCTATTGTGTGGCGCTAGTCGTTGGCGGAAGGACCCCGCGCCGAAAGATCGATCTGGCGTATGGCGCCGACGTGATACGCGAGGTGAGCAACGCTGCCCACGACGCTGTTGAGGTCCGTCTGGCTGATCTCGCGCGGCTTGTTGAGTGCCTCCAGCCAACGATGCGCCTCACTTGCCAGCTCGTCGCGGAGCTGCTTCCACTGGACGGCGGAGACGCGGGTCCTGCGCCAGCTCGCGGTCCAGTCGGCGTCATCGAACGGGTTCTCGCCGGCGCCCCATCGATTCATCAACGAGAGACCATACCGAAGGTGATCGACGTGCGCGGCGATCGTCGATCCGTGTGGCGTCGGCGCGGAAGCGGCCGTAGCCGACAGCTTGTCGAGTGAGCGCAGCAGTCCGGCATCGCCGCGATTGAGCATGTACGCCTCGGACTGCGGGGCGCCATCGATCAGTTCGGCGAACAGGGTTGGGAGAGTGCTGCCTAAATCGCTGGTGTTCATAGGAAACCGTAGTCTACTTGATCGGCCAGGTTCCCCCAACTGCCTTGTAAACAGCAACAAGCGCCGTCGCCGCGGCCGTATGACCCTGTGCCAGCTGGTTTTCCGCGTCGAGGAGCGTGCGCTCGGCGTCGAGCACCTGTAGAAAGTCGGTGAGCCCCGCCTCGAACCGCTGTTGCGCCAGGTCGGCCGCGCGGGCGCTCGATCGAACTGCGTTCTCGAGAATGGCCAGCCGTGCGTGCGCCCGATCGTAGGTCACGAGCGATCCTTCGCTCTCCTCGAGTGCGAACAGCACCGTCGCGTTGTAGATGGCTTGCGCCTCCTCCTGGCCGGCCTGCGCGACTTCCACTCTCTGGCGTACGCGCCCGACGTCGAAGAGCGGGAAAGTCATGACGGGGCCGATCAACAGCCTCGAGTTGCCGCGCTTGAACAGCGAATCGACTGAGTTGGAGAGATAGCCGGCGCGCGCTCCGAATGTGACCTTCGGCATGTATTCCGCTCGAGCCGCACCGACGAATAAAGCTCGCGCGGCCAGCTGTCGTTCTGCTTGCAGAACGTCGGGTCGGCGACGAATGATCTGGTCGGGCGAACCGACGTACACGGTATCGGGGAGGCGCGGGAGCGCTCCCGAGTCGAGCAGCGCCGCCGGCAACGCGCCCGGCGCGCGGCCGAGCAGTACCGCCAGGCGGTTCCGGTCCAGCGCGATCTGGGATTCCAGGACCGGAGTCGAGGCGAGGGTGAGGTACAACACCGATTTTGCGCGCTCGGTGTCGAACGCCGTACCCCGGCCAGCGGCGAGCCGATCTTCAGTGAGCTTCACGATCTTCCGTTGGTTTGCAGCGTTGCGCTGCGACACCGCGAGCTGGCGCTGTGCACCTCGAAGCTCGAAGTACGTGCGAGCCACCTCGGCCGCCACGATCACCTGGACGTTCTCGTACCCTCGCTCCGACGACTCGGCGAGCGCACCCTGCGCCTTGACGTTGCGTCCGACGCGGCCGAAGAAATCGAGCTCCCACGACGCGTCGAA
>Ga0193699_10000260_pt1 | contig 23877 bp, 20 predicted proteins | sample L3c2metaG_FD_160095 | JGI IMG/M metagenome (GOLD analysis project Ga0193699, IMG submission 160095) | Soil microbial communities from a riparian zone of the East river system, Colorado, United States - L3c2 | ecosystem: Environmental > Terrestrial > Soil > Riparian zone | place: USA: East...
ATCTCGAGACGCGCGACGAGCGACTGCTCGTGCCGGGCGTCGGCTTCTCCATCGAGCCGGGCGTGTACGTGCCGGGAGAGATCGGCATGCGCACAGAGGTGAACGCGTACCTCGAGGACGGACGCGCCGTCATCACCCCCGACGAGTACCAGCGGGAGCTCATCGTCCTATGAGATTCCCTCATGAGCCGGTGCCCGAGCGGCCGCCGGTGGTGCAGGGTGGCCTCATCCCCCCGACCCTCCCGGAGTCGCTCCGGTAGGCGAGCCGAGCCCCCGGGGCGCGGCCCGATCGTGGGCGCGCGGCCGCATGTGGCTCGCGCCTTGCCCTTCAGGCGGCCCTCACACCGACCGATCCGACCGACACGTGACCGCTGCACCACTGCGCGCCACCGCGCCTCGCTTCACCCTTGCGATCGTCCTGTCCCTGCTCCTCGCCGGCGCCGCCTGTGGCGACGACGGGACCGGCTTCGTGCTCGGCAAGAGGAGCCGGACCTCGGCTGGGGCGATCGAGGCCGAGCTCACCGGGCCGATCGTCATCGCGGCGCCGAAGGCGGCGTACAAGGCGGGACCCGTGTCGGCCGCCGGCAGCGTGAGCGGCAGTGCGTCGCTGGCGTCGCCGCTGAAGCCCGCGGAGCCGATGCCGGTGGGAGCGGACAGCGCGCTCTGCGGGAAGTCGATCCCCGACAGCTCCATCCAGCAGAAGGGGTCGGGGCTCGGCAACGTCGTCGTCTGGCTCGACGGCGCGCGCACGGGGAAGCCGCTACCGCTGGATAAGCGATTCGAGCTGGAGAGCGACCGCTGCATGCTCACGCCGCGTGTGCAGGCGGCGGTGACGGGAAGCGCCGTGAACGTGATCGGCCACGACGACTTTCGGCAGCACCTCCGCTTCCTCTCGGCGGGCGACACGGCGGCGCGCGCCGCGGTCCTCCTCGGCAAGGACGAGCAGGTGATCCCCACCGAGCTGCCGGCGAAGTCGCCCGGCCTCGTCATCGTGCGCGACGCCGATCATGCATGGCCCCGCGCCTATCTCGCCGTGTTCGACCACCCGTACTTCGCCGTCACGAAGCCGGACGGCTCGTTCGCGATCGACGGCGTGCCGCCGGGGAAATACACGCTCGTGGCGTGGCACGAGCGGACGGGGCGGACGGAGCAGACGGTCGAGGTGACGGCGAATGGCGCTACCAGGGTGGCGCTGTCGTTGAAAGGGAAGTGAAGACGAATCAGGAGCCCAGGATCGCCTGCACCTGGGCGAACCGCTCCTGTGCCCGCTGCCGACCCTGCTCCGAGTCGTACTTCGAGCGCTGCGCGTCCGGGAGGAACTTGCGGTCGCTGCACTCGATCACCGCGGCCAGCTCCTGGAGCTCGCGCTCGAGACTCTGCGCGCTGGGAACGAAGTCGCGCACGACCTGGGCCAGGGACTCCGGCGTGATGCGGTCGGCGCCCGCGAGACGCGACTGGCGCCATGCACGCACGACCATCCCCTCGATGTCGGATCCGGACAGGCGGCCCGTCGCCTCCAGGGCGGGGACGTCCGCCGCGGCGAGCGAGGTGCCGAGCTTCTTCGCCAGCACGACGAACATCTGGCGCAGCTCGTCGGTGTCGTGCGAGTAGAAGAGCGGGATGTGCACCTCGGCGCGTCCCTGCCGCTTGATGTCGATGGGAAGCAGATCGGGACGTGCCGTGAGCAGCATCCACAGCAGCCGTCCGCGATATCGGGTATCGCCCATCTGCGTGGCGAACATGCCGAACACGCGGCTGCCCGTGCCGCTGTCGCCATCCGACGAGCGATCGCCGAGGAGCGTGTCCGCCTCGTCCACGATGACCATGATCGGCCCCATCGCGCGCAGCACGGCGAACACGCGCTCGAGATTGCCCTCCGTCTCGCCGACGTACTTCGACCGGAAGTTCTTCATGACGACGACGGGAATCCCGATCTCCTTCGCCGTGCAGTAGGCGAGGAAGCTCTTCCCGGTGCCGACGGGTCCGCAGAGCAGGTAGCCCATCGGGAGGCAGTCGAGCTCACCGCGGGCGAGCAGCTGCGCGTCTTCCAGGAGCTGCGCCTTCGCCGCGGCGAAGCCGATCACGCTGTCGAGCCCCCACTTGGGCTCCACGAACTCGAGCAGCCCCTGGCACTGCTGCTCGATGAGTCGCTTCTTCACTTCGGCGAAGACCTTGCCCGTGAGCCGGTCGCCGCCGCGCAGCGCGGGCAGCACGAGGCCACGCAGGCTCGTGAGCGCCAACCCCGCCGTGAGCGTGCCGAGCTGCGGGATGGAGAAGTCCGACGACTGCTCGATCCCCGCGCAGCTGGACGAACGGAGGAAGGCGGTGCGCTCGCCCTCGTCGGGAAGGGGAATCTCCACCGCGACGACGTGCGGGCTTCCCGCCAGTCGCTCGTTCACGTCGGCGCGGCGCTCGTCGATCAGCACCACGCTCATGTCGATCGCCTTGAGGTGCGGACTGGTCGCCCAGTTCAGGGCGGTGACGAGCATTCCCGCGGCCGGGAAGCTCTGGCGTCCGGGCTCACCACTCGGAAACAGGAACGATGCCTGGTCGACGAGCAGCGCGATCTTGAGCCGCTTCTCCGGTGCAGTCATGATGTTGGCGCGGAAGACCGCGTCGAGCCCCTGGATGAGCGCCGCGGCGTCGGCGCGCTCGGCCTTCTGCAGGAGCGCGTCGAGTGTGGGAATCGTCGCCGCGCGCTCGCGCATGCTCGCCAGGCGGGCAGCGGCGCCCCCCGCGTACACGCGGAGCCCGCGCCCGAGGTCGTAGTGTAGCACCAGCTCGTAGCGGCCGAACGCCTGCTCGGCGAGAAAATGCGCGAGGGGCCCGTAGGCCTGCCGGTCCGCGTCGAGGGCAAGCAGGTCCGTGGTGTTGCCGTGCAGCACGAACACGGATGCCGTGCCGCTGCGCGCGAACGTGCCGAACCGATGCGCCCATGCGGGAGCCCAGTCGGGGAGGCCCGACGACTCACGCACGCCGCCCTGGGGCGATGGCGCGGACGCCGGAGACGCGACGGAAGACATTCGAAAGGAGTGAGGGGAGTGGCGCTAGGCGCGCAGGCGCCCGCCGTCGCGCGGATCGTCCGACAGGATCGCCGGCGCGCCGTTCAGGTCGGGGAAGATGGCGCTCGACGCCTGGAACTCGGAGAGCCGGCTCTCCGTGGCCAGCATGCTCGCCGCGGTGGCGTCGATCTGCGCGCTCAGCGCGTTGGCGTCGGACTGGTTCACCGCCATCTCGCTCAGTGCGTGGATCTTGTCCTCGATGCGATCGAGCTCCGCGCCGACGAAGGCGACATCCTTCTTCGTGCGCTCATAGTGCTCCAGGCGCGCGGCGGCCGTGGCGGCCCGCTCCTGGAAGGAATTGACCAGTCGCTCGTCCTTCGACGCCTGCGCCCTGGCGAGGCCGGCGGCGATTCGCTCGCTCTTCTGCGCGATGTCCGCTCCATCCATCGAGGCCAGCAGCTTGCCGAGCGCGTCCTGATGATGGAGCAGACGCAGGAAGCCCCAGAGGAGCTGGTTCAGCCCCGACGTCCGCATCGTGCCGGCGACGTCGCCCACGGCATCGGCACCGCGCAGGTCGTTCGCCAGCGCCTGCATCTGCGCGCAGCGACGCCGCAGGGCAGTGAACCGCGTCTGCGACTCGATGCCGAGCCCCGCGACGAGGTCGGTGATCGTCGGCGACGCGACGTCGCTCGGCTCGCCGGCGTTCGCCTGGGCGTCGATTGCCTCACGGAACCTCGGCATGCTCACCATGCCGCCCAGGTACAGCGCCTCCAGCGCCCCGACGAGCGGAAGGATCGCGTCGGGCCAGGGGCTCAGCAGGGAGCCCACGACCGCCACGGAGAGCAGGCCGATGTTCCAGTGGTAGACGAATGCCTGCTTGAGGTACGCGGCGAGTCCGGCACGATGCGGACGAGAAGGCTGGACGGAAGGCATGATCAGTCGCCGGCCCGGGTCGACGACTCGAGCTTGTCGATCGTGTCGCGGATGGCGAAGACGACATCGAGGAAGGCTGGCTCGCGCTGCATCGCCTTCGCCGGCCGATCGGGGGCCGGCACCTCGAGCTGCTGGAGGATGCGCCCAGGTCCCGGCGACATGATGATCGTGCGGTCGCCCAGATACACCGCTTCCTCGATGGAATGGGTCACGAAGAAGATCGTCGCCTCCAGCTCGCGCCACAGGTTCACGATCAGGTCCTGCATGCGATAGCGCGTGGACGGATCGAGCGCGCCGAACGGCTCGTCCATCAGGATGATCCGCGGACGGAGAATGAGCGAGCCCGCGATCGCCACGCGCTGGCGCATCCCGCCGGAAAGCTGATGCGGATACTTGTCTGCGTCGCGGCTGAGCGACAGCCCGACCTTCTCGAGCGCCTCGCGAGCGCGGTCGTGCCGCTCCTTCTGGCTCACCCCCGCGCACTCCAGGCCGAAGGCGATGTTGTCGAGCACCGTCCGGTTGTCGAACGCCGTGTAGTCCTGGAACACCATGCCGCGGTCCTTGTCCGGCCCCGCCACCGGCTTGCCGCCGATGAGCACCTCGCCCGACGTGGCCGGGTGCTGAGGCGAGAGGCCGGCGATGAGGCGCAGAACCGTGGATTTGCCGCACCCCGACGGACCGAGCACGGTGACGAACTCACCCTTGTCCGGGAGGTCGTCCACGTGGAACGACACGTCCTGGATCGCCGTGTAGCCGTCCTCGTAGGTCTTGGTGACGTTCCTGAACTCGACGATGGGCGCCGCGGGCGCGTCCGCCCGCGGTGCATGCTCGTGCACCTCGCGCACGGTGGCGGGCGAGATGGAGCTGGGTCCCGCTTCGGTGCGGCGCCGCATGCGCCTGAGCAGCCACTTGCGCACGCCGCCCGTCTCCGGCGCGCCGGGCAGCGGCGGCGCCTCGGGCGCGTCGAGTGGCGCGGCCGCCTTTTCCGAGTGCGCAAGCCGTTCCGTCGTGACGGCTGGCGCAGACGCGCTCGCCGTCTCGGGCACGTCGCTCGGAAGTGCCGTTTCGGTATTCGCCTTCGCTGTCGTCATTCCTATTCGCCCGCGACCCGGTAGGGAAAGATCTTGTGTTGCAGGAGCTGCAGAAGCCGGTCGATGACGTAGGCCAGCGTGGCGATGACGACGAGCGTCGCGAAGATGGTGGGCAGGTCCGAGCGCCGCTGCCCGACGTTGAGCATGTGGCCAAGCCCGAGATCGGCGTTGACCAGCTCGGCGAGCATGATGTAGCCAACGGCGAGACCGAACAGCGTGCGGACGCTGCCGTAGATGGCCGGCATCGCGAGCGGGATGAGCACCTTCGTGATGACCTGCGCGGCGCTCGCCCCCCGCGTCTTCGCCGTCTCCACGTAGCGCTCGGGCACGCGCACGATGGCGGCCATCGTGTCGCCCAGCAGGAACGGCACCACGGCGATGAAGATGAACATCGTCTTCTGCTGCTCGTCGATCCCGAAGGCGACCATCGTGAGCGGGATGAGCGCCGCGAGCGGAATGTTGCGCAGGAAGAGCGCGTGTGGCGCGAGCGCCGCCCGCACCGGACCGGACACGCCGGCGAGGATGCCGAGCGGCACGCCGACCAGGATGGCGAGGCCGAAGCCGGCGAGCACGCGTCGCAGGCTCGCCGCGGTGTTGAGGGCGAGCGAACCGGCCTCCCCACTGCTGCCCGTGATCAGCGCGAGCAGGCGTCGCACCACCTCGCCCGGCGTCGGGAGAATCGTCGGCGACACGAGCCGGGCCTCGGGCGCCCCGAGCGTGACCAGGTACCAGACGGCGATGAGCAGGGCGACGGACGCAAGCCCGATGAGCCGCCCCGTCACCGGCGACGGGGCGGCGCGGAGCGCGAAGATCGATTGGCGCACCGCTGGCACTACTTCACGGCTTCCAGGGGGTACACCTTCACCTCGACGCGACGGTTCTTCGCGTTGTTGTCCGGGTCCGTCGGGTCGGACGGCCGGTCCCAGCCGAGGCCCGCCGCGACGAACTGATTCGGCTGCAGCCGGGTGAACTTCTGGAGGAGCGCCTGCTTCACGGCGTTCGCGCGCCGCAGCGAGAGCTCCTTGACCGCGCTCGGATCCACCTGCCCGCGCATCGAGGCATCGGTGTGCCCTTCGATGATCACGCGCGCGTTGCCGTACTGCGCCGCCAGCTTTCCGATCTCTTCCACGACCGCGGCCACGTTCGGATCGTAGGGCGCCGCCTTGCCGTCGGGGGAGAGCACCGTCTTGTTGATGTCGTCGGAGTTCGGGAAGAACTGCACGACGACGGTCTTCGTGAGGATCTCGCTCGACTCGGCCTGCACCGCCGAGGCGGTCGTCGGGACGAACTGGACCTGATACTCATCCTTGGAGTTGGCGTACTTCGGCTCCCGACCGAGCTTCTCGATGATCGAGAAGTCCAGCACCTGGTCGAAGGTGACCTTGTCGGCGTCCAGTGCGCCGATGCGGCGGTAGAGGAAGTCCGCGTTGTTCCAGAGCCGCTCGAAGTTCGCGGGGTTGTTCGCGTCCATCATGAACGCGCGCGTCTCGGCGTAGTTGGTGAGGTGCGCGTCGCCGAGCATGCCGCGGGCGTCGGTCTCGGGAATCGCGTACGCATCGGCGAGCAGCTTGGCCGCGCGCGCCTTGCCGGCCTCGGTCTTGAGCGAGTCGACCGCGTCGAAGGTCCCGCGGATGAGCCCCTCGATGATCGGCTTGTTGTCCTTCGCGAAGTCCGCGCGCGCCATGAAGACGTCGGCGATCAGCTTGTTCGCCGTCTGCGTGTTCACGAGCATCCGGTTGCCGGGGATCTTCTCCAGGTTGTAGATGTCGGGCGACCAGGTCACCACGCAGTCGATCGACTTGTCGGCGTTGAACGCCGCGGCGGCCTGGAAGGCGTCGCCGGTGAACTTCATCGTCACCTCGCTCGGCTGCACGCCGCCGTTGATCAGCGCGTTCAGCAGGAAGAAGTGCGACGGCGAGTTCTGGGCGAGCACGCAGGTCTTGCCGCGCAGGTCCGCCACCGTCTTCACGTTGCGGCGGACGACGATGCCGTCGCCGCCGTTGGAGAAGTCCGTCTGCGAGAACACGCGCGGCATCGTCCGCGAGTCCTTGCGCAGCCCCTGGGCGAAGAGGCGCACCATGTCCTCGGTGCCCCAGCCGATGTGGATCTTGCCGCTGGCGAACGCGTCGCGCATGGCGATCGGATCGTCGATCAGCACGAGGTCGAGCTTGAACGGCTTGCCATTGGCGTCCATCCACTGCTTGCCCGGCTTCAGGCCGTTGTTGGCCAGGATGAGCGAGCTCCATCCCGCCCAGACGTTGATCGCCTGGCGCACGACGCGTCCCTCGGCCATCGGCTGATAGGCCGACGTTCCCTTCACCTCGGGCAGTCGGGCCGCCGGGGTGAAGGTGTAGTCCTTCTTCGTCGTCACGGCGCTGGCGTCGGGTGCCTCGAGCCCGCCCTTCGCCTGCGCCATCTCGTCGGCCGAGAACAGGCCGGCCGAGCCGCCCGCCCTGGTCTGGAGGCGCGTCAGGCCGAGGTAGCCCAGCCCGACCACCAGTACGGCCATGACCACCCAGAAGAGCGGCTTCGGTCCATTGCGCGCGGGGCCTTCGTTCATACGATCCTCAGTGAGAAGTGTCGGGGCGTCGCGATGCGCGCCCGGAAGGGACAGGACTGCCTATCGTCAGGTGGTCGTCTTGTTCGCGGGACCGAGGTCCTTCGTCGTCGGCTCGGCCACCGGCGTCGTTTCCGGTGACGCGAGCCCCAACTCCTGCTCGTATCCCTTCAGGAGGTCGTCCGCCATCGCCTGCTTCGCCGCCTGGTCCGCCCGGATCTCGGCCACGCCCTGTGACGACATCTGCGCCGCGACGTGCGCGCGGCCGCGGTTCTTGTCGATCTCGCTCTTGATCAGCTCCTCGGCCTGGCCGATCCCCGTCGTGTAGTTGCCGATGAGGTTGCCCTGGAGCGCTTCGCTCACGCGGGCCATCTCGGCTTCGGCGCGGCTCATCTGCAGCTCGGCGGCGTATTGCTGGCCGCGCTGCCGCAGCTCGACGATCTGCTCGTTCGCCGTCCTGAGCTTGAGCAGGTTGTTCTCGAGGGCCGTCTCGTGCACCGTCAGCTCGCGCGTCTTGTTCGCGAGCTGATCGCGCACGCCCTGCAGCTGGAGCACGAGCTGCGAGGCGCGCTCACGGTTGCCCGCCTTGAGGTGCGCCTTCACCTGCGCGTCGAGTTGCGCCTGCTGGCCCGTGAGGGCTGCGACCTGCCGCTTGATGCCCTCCACGAGGCCGGCATACTGCTCCACTCCCTTTCGTGCGCCCTGCACCTCGGCGGTGGCTTCGTCGATCTTGAGTTGAAGGATCGCGACCGGGTTGCGCGACCACACCGCGTTGGCGAGGCCGTTGAAGAACGCCCTGATCCCGGTCACGAATTTGTCGATGATCATCGGAGACTCCTGAGTGTCGGGCTCGCGCGGCGGCCGGCGGGATTCGCCGCCGCGCGAGGCCGGCGTGGATTATCGAGGAAGGGACGGACCGGTCGCGCGCACCGGGAGAGCACGCGCCCGCGACGCGGCGTTCGAATCCGCTGCGGGGGCAGGACCCGGCTCCGTCGGCGATTCGGCGAGCACCCTGGCTTCGTACAGCTCGGCGAGCGAGGTTTGCAGCGCGTCGCCGTTCTGCGCCGCGATCACGTCGCCCTTCACGTCGCGCAGGAAGCCGAACTTGGCCGGATCGGTATCGAAGGCCACGAAGTACATGCCCACCCCGCCGTCGCTGCGCGCATGGATCTCGTGTGCGACGTCGAACGGGCGCGCGCCCGCGTTGTTCTCGCCGTCCGTGACGACCAGCATCACCTTGCGGAACGTCCCGGCGCGATAGAGCGCGCGCTGCGCGACCTGCATCGCGTCGCCGATGGCCGTGCCGCCCGCTGGCGCGGGCAGGCGCGCGAGGGCCGCGTGCACCGAGTCCCGATTGTACGTCTGCATCGCGAGCACAGTGCGCGCCGTGGAGGAGAAGAGGATCAGGCCAACCTTGACGGGATAGTCAGGACGCTTGACCAGCGCCGCCTCGGTCGCGTCGAGCGTGCGCTCGATCGCCGCCTTCGCGACATCCGCCTTCGTCCGGCTGTCACCCGGCGCGCTGTCATCCATCGAGCCCGAGTTGTCGAGCACGATGGCGACGGCGACGCCGAGTCCTTCGTCGACAGACGACTGGTAGCGTGTGGCCGGAGTCACGCCCGTCACCAGGATCGTGTCCGGCGTGTCGGTGCTGGGCTCGGACCGGCAGAACACGACGGCCAGCAGTGCCGCGACCGCGCCGATCGCCCGGCGGACCGTCCGATTGCGCGAAGGAGTGGACCGCATGGTGAGGTTGAAGGAGCCCGTCGGTCGGTCGACCGATCGGCGGGAACGTCCCCGGCGAAGTCGGCGTGGGGAAAATGCAGCCTCGACCAGAGACTCGCGAGGGGCGCGCGGGTAGGCGAATTCGGATACTGCCGCTGGAAGGGTCGGACGGGAGGACGGAAGGACGGTCGGACGGGAGGACCGGACAAGCGCGATCTGTCATCCCGCCCGACTAATCCCTCAGCTCCGCCCGATACAGTCTCCCGTACACGCCAGCACCCCCGACCAGCTCCGCGTGCGTCCCCGACTCCACGACGCGTCCGTGGTCGAGCACCAGCACGCGGTCGGCGCGACGCACGGTACGGAGACGGTGCGCGATGATCAGCGTGCTGCGGCCGCGCAGCAGCTCCTCCATCGCGATCTCCACCAGTCGTTCGCTCTCGTTGTCCAGGCTGCTCGTCGCCTCGTCCAGCACGACCACGGCAGGATCCTTCAGGAAGACACGCGCAAGGGCGATGCGCTGGCGCTGCCCCCCCGACAGCTTCACCCCCCGCTCGCCGACCAGCGTGTCGAGGCCGTCTGGCAGCCGCTCGATGAACTCCAGCGCGTGCGCCGCGCGCGCGGCCGCGAAGACGTCGGCGTCGCTCGCGCCCGGGCGCGCGTAGGCGATGTTGTCGCGCACGCTGCCGCTGAACAATGCCGGCTCCTGCGGCACGAGGCCGATGGAGCCGCGCAGGTCGGCGAAGGAGAGCTGTCGCACGTCCACGCCGTCGAGCGCGATGCGTCCGCCGGTGACGTCCCAGAAGCGCGGGATGAGCGACGCGACCGTCGTCTTTCCCGCGCCCGAGGGCCCGACGAGCGCGACGACCTCGCCCGGCGCGATGGTGAACGACACGTCGGACAGCGCCTCGGGGAGATCGGGCGCGTAGCGGAAGTGCACGCCCTCCAGCGCCAGTGCCCCGCGCACCGGCTTGGCGAGTGGGGTCGGCGACGTCGGCTCGCCCACCGTCGGCCGCATGGCGAGCAGCTCGAAGACACGCTGCGCCGCGCCGACTGCTTCCTGATAGCTGCCGAACAGCGACGCGAGCGCCCCGACGGCCGCCGCCACGGTGATGGCGTAGAGCAGGAAGGACACGAGCGCTCCCGGCGTCAGCGCGCCTTCCAGCACGAGTCGTCCGCCCTGCCAGAGCACAGCCACGACGCCGCTGAACGCGACGAAGCCGACGACACCGAACAGAAGGGCGCGCGTCCTCGCCCGCGCGATCGCGGCCGTCACCACGCCGCCGAGCAGGCCGTGATATCGCCGCGTCTCCTCGTCCTCGCGGACGAAGCTCTGCACCGTGCGGATCTGCGAGAAGGCCTCGTCGGCCATCCCCATCGCTTCGGCCACGCGGTCCTGCACACCCGTGCTCGCACGCCGTAGCCGCCGGCCGAAGAAGAACGCCGACCCCACGACGACCGGGACGACGGCGAGCGTGGTGGCGGTGAGGCGGGGATGCGTGAGCGTCAGCAGCGCGATGCCGCCGACGAGGAACAGCGTCTGGCGCGACAGCTCCGACACCCAGCTCCCCATCAGCGTCTGCAGCACCGCGAGGTCGGCACTGAGGCGGCTGGTCAGCTCGCCGGTGCGCCGCTCGGTGTAGAAGCCGGGGGAGAGGCGCACGAGGTGGGCGAAGACGTCCTCGCGCAGCTTCGCGATCACCCGCTCCGACGTGCCGGTGAGGAGAAAGACCTGGATGAAGTTCATCGCGCCCTGGAGCGCGAAGGCGAGCACGAGCCCGATCGCGATGCGGTCGAGCTGGGCGCGGTCGCGCTGCTGGAACGCGGCGTCGAGCAGGTGCCGCACGACCTGCGGAAAGGCCAGCCCCACCGCCGCGGCCACGACGAGGCACACCGCGCAGACGACGAGCCGCCCCGCGTACGGCCGCAGGCGCGGCACGAGCGCCGTGAGCGGCTTGAGCGAGACGGGACGCCGCGACTTCGGCGCGTGGCCGGTCGGGAGGGCGGAGCTGGTCACGTCAGCGCGGCGCGCTCCCCTCGCCACGCAGCCACAGGCGCACGGTGTAGAGCGACTGGTTCATCGTGCGGCCCGCGCGCCCCTGCACCTCGAGCCACTTGAGCAGGGTGTCGGCGCGCTCGGCGCTCGTCCGCGGCGGGGCGCTCCAGTCGTCGGATGTCCAGGTGCGCACGTGCACCACGCCCTGGGCGTCGGGCGCGCCGAGGAGCATCAGCGACTCCGCGGTGCCCTGGCCGGGTCCGAGGAGGAGCGGAAGCTCGCGCGCCGCCGACGAGTGCGACGCGCTCATCGCGACCCGGCCGCGCCGCTCACGCGATGGCCCGATCGACGACCATCGCCGCGAAGAGCAGCGCGAGATACAGCAGCGAGAACTTGTACACCGACCACGCCGGCTTCACGTAGCTCGTCGCGCGCATGACGCGGATGACACCGGCCAGCAGCCACCCGCCCAGGGCGGCGGCGGCCACCAGGTATGGCGTGCCGAGCGCGCCGAATGCCACCGGCAGCAGCGTGAGTGGCAGCAGGATGAGCGTGTACCAGAGCATGTTGCGCATCGTCTCACGCTCGCCCCAGATGAGCGGCGCCATCGGCACGCCGGCGCGGCTGTAGTCCACCTGCTTGTTGAGCGCGAGCGCCCAGAAGTGCGGCGGCGTCCAGTAGAAGACGATGAGGAAGAGGTACACCGCCATCAGGTCCACGCGCCCGGTCACCGCCGCCCAACCGACGAGGGGCGGGAAGGCGCCGGCCGCACCGCCGATGACGATGTTCTGCGGCGAGCTGCGCTTGAGCCAGCGCGTGTAGATGAAGACGTAGGTGTAGAAGCCCGCGAGCGCGAGCGCGGCCGTGAGGACGTTGGCGACGTGCGCGAGCAGGAAGGTGGCCGTCGTCGCGCAGAGGATGCCGAACGCCAGGACCGCTTCGGCGCGCATGCGACCGCTGGGGATGGGCCGCAGCCGCGTGCGCGACATCCGGTCGTCGATGTCGCGGTCGATGTACATGTTCACCGCGTTCGCGCCGCCGGCCATCAGGTAGCCGCCGACGAACACCGCGAGCACGAGCCACCAATCCGGCGACCCCGCGACGTACATCGGCGCGATCGTCGTGACGAGCAGCAGGGAGATGATGCGCGGCTTCGTGAGCGCGACGAGGTCGCGGGCGAAGCCCTGTCGGGTCGGCGCCGCGACGAGCTCGCTCACAGGTCCGCGCCCCGCGCGACGATCACGGCGACGCTGTGCGTCATCGTCATCTTCATCGGCGGCACGCCTCCCGGTGAGGGCGGCACGTCGCTCGGAGGGGGAATGTCGGGACCCGGCGCGGCGGGCGGCTCGTCTATCTCCGGACGGCCGGGGAGGTGCGGCTCCTCGATCGGTCGTTGCGGCGGCTCGATCTCGGGCAGAGGAACGCGCGGCGGGGCGATCTCCGGCTGAGGAGTGTGGGGCTGGGGAATGTCGTCCTGAGCGGAGCGAAGGACCTGCACGTGCGGGTCCTTCGCTTCGCTCAGGACGACATGCTGGCGAGGCGCCGCGCGCGCCACTCCCGCGTCGGCGACGTCGAGCGCTCGCGGCACAGTCGGCGCGCCCGGCGCCTCCGTGCGTGCGACCGCGCGTCCCCCACTGGCAAAGCGCGCGAGGTAGGCGAGCGCGAAGGTCGCGATCCAGATGCTGACCCCGACCGCCTCGTGCAGCGAGCGCAGGACGGGCGGCAGACGCATCCCGATCATCGCGCCGGCGACGAGCAGTTGCAGCACACCCAGCGAGAGCGCGATGCCCGCAGCGCGGCGGACGATCGGTGCCTCGCGCCGCCGGCGAAGCCCCATCGCGAGGCCGACGAGGTGTAGCACCAGCAGCACAGCCAGCACACGATGCGTGAGCTGCACGTGCACGGCCGCGGCGGCGACGTCCGGGTTGGCGCCGCAGAGCGGAAAGCTCTGGCAGGCCACCGCGGCGCCGGGATACTTCGCCGTCAGGCCGCCCATCACCACGGTGAGCAGGGCCATGGCCGCGGCGGCCAGCGCGCTGCGCCGCGCCGTCGTCGTCGCCTCGCCCAGGCGCGCCGTGACGCCGCCGAAGCCACCAGCGCGGATCACCGTGGCCACCACGGTGGCGACGAGGCTCATCGCCACCGTCCAGTGCGCGAGGGTGGCGAGTGGGGCGTTGCCGAGCTTCACCGTCATCGCGCCGAGCAGGGCGGCGGAGAGTCCCAGCAGCACCGCGAGCGCGGCGGAGCGGAGCACGCCGCCTGGTCCGCCCACACCCGGCTCACGCCGGCGTCGCCATGCCGCGACGAGCAGCGCCGCGAGGGCGAGCATCAGGATCGACGCGAGGTACCGGTGCGAGACCTCGATGATCAGGTCCGGCCGGTCGAGCGGGGGAAACCAGTGGCCATAGCAGCGTGGCCAGTGGTCGCCGCAGCCCATCCCCGAGCCGGAGATGCGCACGATGGCTCCGAACACGAGGTGCAGACAGGCGACGCCGAACGCGGCATAGCTGAGGCGGCGCAGCGAGGTCATGGCGCGCTCTCGGCGGTCGGCTCGCTCGGGCGGGGCTGCTCCGCCGGAAGGCGCATGCTGCGCCACGTGAAGACCAGCAGCGCCGCGAGCGCGAGCGCCGGCACCACCGCCCACACCCGCTCCACCGCCCCGCGGGGCCGCGGCAGGCGCGCGCCAGACGACTCGGGGGCGTGGCGACGGCCACCCACCGAGCGGAGGATGAAGAACTGGGCCAACGCACAGCACGCCACGGACGACCAGAACAGCCCGTCGGCGAAGGAGAGTCGCATCTGTAGCAGTGGGGCCGGACAACCAGGTACGGACGAGATCGAAAGCTCACCCCCGGCAGAGCGGGGGTCAACCGGGCAAACCCTGACCGCGCGCGCCGCACCGATCGGCCGCCTTCCAGCCGTCCCGCGGCTCACGGCTGACGGCTGACGGCTGACGGCTCACCGTTCATCATTCACCGTTCCCGGCTCGCCTCCTCCCTCTCCCCACCGCCGATTCCCGGTCGTACCATTCGCGCATGGCGACCTCCTCAAGCGTGCGCGCGGCACCCTCCTCGAGTCCCTCCGACCGTTCACCGAGCCTCAAGCGTCAGCTCGGGCTGTGGAGCGCGGTGGCTGTCCTCATCGGCTCCACCATCGGCTCGGGGATCTTCCGCTCTCCAGCCGGGATCGCTGACAGGCTGCCTGGTCCCCTCCCCCTCATGGCCGTGTGGGTGGCCGGCGGGCTGTTCGCCCTCTGCGGCGCCCTCACCCTGGCCGAGCTGACGGGCGCCCTTCCGCAGACGGGAGGCGCGTACGTCTTCATCCGCGAGGGGTGGGGGCGACTCGCCGCCTTCCTCTTCGGCTGGGCGGAGCTCACCCTCATTCGCGCCGCATCGCTCGGTGCGATCAGCACGACCTTCGCCGAGTACTTCATGCGGGTGCTGGGCTACGAGCCCGCGGTGGAGCCGTATCGCACGTACGTGCACTATGTCGCCGCCGTCGCCATCATGCTGACCGCGACGTTCAACTACGTCGGCGTCCGCTGGGGCTCGCTGGTGCAGAACCTCACGACGCTGGCCAAGTACGGCGGACTGCTGTTCATCATCATGCTCGCCCTGGCCATCGGGCTGCCGCGGACGGGAGGCCATTTCACCCCGGCGGTGCCTGACGGCTCCTTTCACATTGCGGCGTTCGGGCTGGCGCTCGTGAGCGTGCTGTGGGCGTTCGACGGCTGGGCCGATCTGAGCTTCGTCGCCGGCGAGGTGAAGGACCCGCGCCGCACGCTGCCGCGCGCGATCATCATCGGCACTCTGGCGGTGATCGCGATCTACCTGCTCGCGAACGTCGCCTACCTGGCGGTGATGTCGGTGGAGGAGATCCGACACTCGCGGCTCGTCGCCGCCGACGTGGCGCAGCGGCTGATCGGCGCGCCGGGCGTGATCTTCGTCGCGTGCACGGTGATGCTCTCCACCTTCGGCACCCTCAACGGCACGCTGCTCACCGCGCCGCGCATCTTCTTCGCCATGGCCGACGACGGGCTGTTCTTCAAGAAGGTGGCGGCGGTGCACCCGAAGTATCACACGCCGTACGTCTCGATCTTGTTGACGACCGGGCTGGGTGTGGTCTTCGTGCTGCTGCGCACGTTCGAGCAGCTCGCCGACACCTTCGTCACGGCCATCGTGCCCTTCTACGCGCTGGCCGTCGCGTCGATCTTCGTGCTGCGCAAGCGCGCCGACTACGACCCGCCCTTCCGCGTCCCGTTCTATCCGATCGTCCCCGCGCTGTTCATCCTCGCCACGCTTTTCCTGCTCGGCAACGCGATCGTCGATCCGGTCAGCCGCTGGCCGACACTCGCCGTGCTGGGGGTCATCGTGCTCGGGGCGCCGGTGTACTATCTGACGGTCGGGCGGTCGGGCGGTCGGACGGTCGGACAGTCGGACGGGATGACGGGATGACGGGATGACGGGACAAGCGCGATCTGTCATCCCGCAGGAGCGAACGCAGCGAGCGAGTGTCGGGATCTATCGTCCCCGCTCGATGGCGTGCTCCAAACACGGGAGAGTAGACTGCCCAGAGGGCACCCGCACTCGCATCGCTCCTGCGGGATGACAAAAAAGGGCAGACCAGACTCAGTCCGGTGTGCCCTTCGTGTTCCCGTCCTCCCGTCCTCCCGTCCTCCTGTCCTCCTGTCCTCCTGTCCTCCTGTCCTCCTGTCCTCCTGTCCTCAGAATATCGAGAGATTGATGTACTTCCGCGGGTTCTTCTTCAGGTCCGCCAGCACCGAATCCGCCTGGGTCACCAGCCCGCGCAGGTCGCGGTAGAGCAGGGTGTCCTTGAGCAGCAGGCCAGCGTTCCCCTCGCCGCGCTCGATGCCGGCGACGAGGTTGTCGGCGCGCTGGCTCGTCTGGTCGAGGTTCGCCGCGATGCGCGTCAGGCTCGCGCTCGACGCCTGGAAGTTCTTCATCGTCGAGTCGATCTTCACCGAGTCCACCGCGCTCACCGCGCGGCGGAACGACGCCATCGTCGCCGAGAGGTTCCGGTTCTGCTCCGCCGCGATCGCGCTGAGCTGCGCCGAGAGCTGCGCTGCGTTCGCCGAGAGGGTCGCGGCGTTGGCCATCGACCGCCGGAGGTCGCGCAGGCCGCCGCTCGCGACCAACTCGGCATTCAGCGCCTTCACGATCGTACTCACCGTGCCGGCGATGGAGTCCACCCTGTTCTCGATCGCCTGGATGTCCGTCTCCCCGGGGCCCACGGGCACGGTGTCGCCCGGCGCGAACGAGATCGGGCTCGGTCCCTTCGGCGTGAGCGCGATGGCCGCGTCGCCGAAGATGCCGATGGGCTTCACGCTCGCCACCGACGTCCTCGGCACCTTGATGTCGTTGTTCACCCGCAACGAGACGTCCAGATACCCGTTGTCGCGGAGCTTGACGTCGGCCACCGCGCCGACGTTCACTCCCGCGAGGAGCACCGGCTGGCCCGGCTTGAGGTTCTGGCCCCACGTGAACTTGGCGTACAGCGGATAACCGGACGATAGCCCCCCGCGCACCAGCCACAGCGTGCCGAGAAGGAGGACCGCGACCGCAAAGCTGAGGAAGACTCCGACCAGGACTTCGTCGCGCCGTTTCATGTCTGTAGGTAAGGGGCCAGAAGCGCCGCCGTCAACGTATCGAGGATCAGGATCGTCACCGAGGTGATCACCACCGCCTTCGCCGTCGAGCGCCCGACCCCTTCAGCACCGGCTTCCGTCACGAAGCCCTCGTAGGAGCAGATGAACGAGATGGCTGCGCCGAACAGCGTCGCCTTGATCAGCGAATACGTCACCTGGAAGATACCGAAGCCGAGCCGCACCCCGTCGATGAAGTCGTTCTTCGTGACCTCGGTGACGTAGACCGACACCAGGTAGCCGCTGAACAGCCCCGTGGCGTCGGCGAGCACGACGAGTGCCGGCAGCATGATCAGGCACGCGAGCAGTCGGGGCACGATCAGGAACGCCACCGGATCGTACGACAGCGTCTCCAGCGCGTCGATCTGCTCGGTGACGCGCATGGTGCCGATCTCCGCCGTCATGCGCGCGCCCACGCGTCCCGTCAGCACCAGCCCCGTGAGCAGGGGGCCGAGCTCCAGCACCTGCATGAGCCGGACGGACAGCCCGATGATCGAGAGCTGGACGCCGGGAAAGAGCTGGTACCGGACCTGGATCGCGATCACGCCGCCGATGAAGGCGGCGACGATCACGGTGAGCGGGATCGAGTCGACGCCGATCCTGCGCATCTGCCGGATCGTCTCGGGGACGAAGGTGGCGGGATCGCCGAACGCGCGCGCGATGTCGCGCAGGAAGTAGCCCCGCGCGCCGATCTGCGCGAAGAAGGCGATGAACGCGCGCGTGACACGGCGGAAGAACCTGATCCCGCCCCGCTGGACGATGGGGAAGGTCTCCGTGCCGCGAGGCTCGTCCAGCCGATCGGTCAGGCTCACGTGCGGACGCGGGTGAGGAGCACGATGCCCACCACGACGAACAGCGCGTTCGGCAGCCACGCCGCCACGTCCGGCCAGATGATGTTCTTCCCGCCAAGGGGCTTCGTGAGCTGGATCAGCATGAGGAAGGTGACGGTGATCGCGAGACTGAGGCCGATGCCGTAGGCCGTTCCGCCGCGCTGCGTGCTCGTGGCAAGGGGCGCGCCGAACAGCGCGATCACCAGGCAGGTGATCGGGATGGCGAGCTTCAGCGCCCGCTCCACCCTGAGCAGGTTGGCGTCGCCGCCCGAGCGCTCCAGCGAACGAATGAACCGTGACAGCTCGGAGTAGCGCATCTCCTGGGGGTCGCGCGGCTTGGCCATCAGGTCCACTGGACGCTCGCGCATGTTCCGGTCGTGCAGCTCGCTGAAGCTGAACACCATGCTCGGCGCGCTGTCGCTGATGACGTGCATGTCCCCTTCGCGCAGCGTCCACGCAGCCACCTTCGGATCGTACTGCGCCGCCGACGCGGAGATCACGACGGTGGGGTAATCCGTGCCGTTCCCCTTTCGTTCGATCTGGAGCCGGTTGAGCGCGCCGCTGGGCACGTCGAGGCTCTGCGCCTTGTAGACGCGCCCGAACTCGGCGGCGTAGGCGAAGTTGGAGCGCTGCGTCCCCGACTGCACCTTGCTCTCGCGCAGCAGCTCGTTGCGTCGCGCGTCGGTGATGGGCACCACCTCGGCGATTGCGAGGTCGAGTCCTGCCGCCAGGAGCGCGCCAAGCAGAATTGGCGCCGTGAAGCGGTAGAAGCTGATCCCCGACGCCTTGGCCGCCGTGATCTCCGAGTGGCGCGTGAAATTGCCGATGGAGAACACGGTGGCGAACAGCACCGCCGCCGGCAGTGCCATGAACATCGACTGCGGCATCCAGTACAAGTAGCTCAGCGCGATGTCGGCGCGCGGAATGTTGCGCGTGAGGTACGTCTGCAGGTGATCGGTGAGGTCGATGATCACGAGCAGGATCGGCAGGCCCAGCGCGGTGGCGCCGAAGATCTTCATCCACTCGATGAAGACGTACTTGTCGAGCGGCCGCACGAGCGTCATGGCGCGCTCCGGAGGGTCGCCTGCGGGCCGCGGCCGAACTTCGCCTTGAGGGCGTCGAGCCGGTCGCCCCAGTCGCCGCCGCGGTTCGAGGTCGAGTCCTTCCCCATGCGGAGCAGCAGGACGAGCCCCACGACCGAGAGGATCACGTTCGTCCCCCACATCGCCCAGAACGGCGGCACGACCCCTTCGTTGGCGAGCGCTTCGCCGCCGATGAGCCCTACGTAGTAGAGCGCGAACACGAGCAGGCTCACCCCGATCACGAGGCCCACGCCGCCGCGCGGGAACCGCACGGCGATGGGCGCCCCGATGAGGACGAAGATGAGGCACGCCGCGGCGAGCGAGAACTTCTTGTGGATCTCGATGTCGTAGCGGTTCCGGCTGCGCGTCGCGATCTCGAGGCGGAGCTTGGCCTCCGCCGTGCGCGCCTTCAACATCTGGTCCTCTTCCTTCGGCATCGCCTTGATGTTCTCGGCCACCCGCTTCGTCGCGGCGCTGTCGCGGCGAAGGCTGTCGGCGCGAATGCTGTCGCGGCGCGCGACGGAGCCTGGAAAGAGGCGGTCCCGGCGGAGCCGGCCGGCGTCGCGCGGCGCGCCTCCTTGTGGCGGCACGGCGCGCGGCGCGCTTTGCGGCGGCACGCTCTGCTGCTGCGGCACGCTCTGCTGCTGCGGCACACTTTGCTGCTGCGGCATCATGGCGGCCTGCGCCTCCTTCACCCGCAGCAGGCCCACGAGGCGACAGTACGCCCAGCCGATGCCGCGCGGCTCGGGGATCCTCGCCGGCGGCGCCAGCCCCACCAGACTCATGTCCTCCCGTCGAGGCGTCTTCGGATTGGACAGCTCCTCGAACTCCTTCCGCGCCGTCACGTAGTTCCCCTCCGCCTGCCAGAGCCGGCGCTGCATCTCGCACACGCTCATCTCGCGGTCGCCCTTGGACTGCGTGCCGGGCTCACTCTGCTGGAAGTCGTTCGCCACGTTGCGGATGCGAATCAGGTCGTGGTCGAAGAAGAGCCGGTTCAGCTGCCCGGGCTTGTCGGTCGCCACCTCCTGCATCTGCCCGTGATAGAGGTCGAGCTCGAGATCCTTGCGGTTGGCGGCGAGCGAGATCGCGCCGGTGTCCGCATAGATGGTCCGCCGCCGCGTCGGGTCCGCGAGGTCGTAGATCACGACCTCCTTCATGCGGTTCCTGTCGCTCCCGCGATCGATCTTCCCCGCCTTGAGGTAGTACTTTCCCTCGGCGATGGGATTGATCACTTGCTCCTTGAGCAGGAAGGTCGGCTTGGTCTGCGAGATGTCGTCCTGCAGCGTCTTGAGGCGGTGGTTCGCGCGCGGAAGGACCTGGTCGTTGAACGCCAGCAGGGCGATGGAGCAGAACACGCCGCCGGCGATGGCAGGCAGCACGAGGCGCCACGGGCTCACGCCGCTCGCATTGAGCGCCGTCACCTCGTTCTCCCCGGCGAGCCGGCTGAAGGCGTACAGCACGGCCACGAGCACCGACATCGGCACGGTCAGCGCGACGGTGAAGGGGATGGACAGCAGGAAGAACTCCCCGATCACCGACCAGGGGAGCCCCTTGCCGACCAGCTCACCGAACTGGCGCGAGATGAACTGCAGCAGCATGAGCGACGTCAGCGCGGTGAGCGCGAACGTCAGTGGTCCGACGTGCTCCCTGAGTACGTACTTGCTGATGATCTTCACGTCGAGGCCCGAGGTGCGCGCCGCAAGCGGAACTTCAAGATTCGCACGGAGTTGTCGCGTGCGTCGCGGGGAGTAAATTCGATCCGGAGCGAGTGAGAAACAAGTGTGCGGCCGCGACTGGCGCCGCACGCCGCGTCCGACGGCGTCGGCCCCGCCGTCGAATGGCGCGGCGCGCGTCGTACAAGGTACACCCTGTCGGTGTACCCTTTACCTGGTTCGGTGTACCAACCTCCGCCACACCGTTCCCACGCCCTCCTGCGCCGTCGCCCGCCGCCTCATATTCTACCCCGACCACGCCCACTCGTGCGGATGTTGACCTTCCTGCTGCTCGCGCTCCCCGCGCTCGGCGCCTGCGACACGCTTCCCGGCCGTGGCGGTCCCAAAACCGCCTTCGACGCGAACGCCGCGATGGCCTACACGAAGGCCCAGCTCGCGTTCGGGCCGCGCGTTCCGGGCACGCCGGGGCACGTCAAGGCGGGGGACTGGATCGTCGCCATGATGAAGCAGCGCGCCGACACGGTGATCGAGCAGCGATTCACCCACCGCACGCTGGACGGCAAGGAGCTGCCCCTCCGCAACATCCTCGCGCGCTTCCGGCCCGCGGCCACCCAGCGAATCCTGTACATCACCCACTGGGACACCCGGCCGACGGCGGACGAGGATCCCGTGCTCGGGAACAGGAACACCCCCATCCTGGGCGCCAACGACGGCGCGGCGGGGGTGGGGCTGCTCGTCGCACTCGGCGACGCGCTCGAGAAGACGCCGCCGAACGTGGGCGTCGATCTCCTGTTCGTGGACGGCGAGGACTACGGCAAGAGCTTCGACGCGCCCTACCACGACGTCCTGCTCGGCTCCCAGTACTTCGCCGAGCATCTCCCCTCGCCGGATTACCGACCGATGTTCGGGGTGCTGTGGGACATGATCGCCGACAAGGACCTCAACATCTACCAGGAGGCGCGGTCGGTGACCTCGGCGCCGGAAGTGGTGAGCCGCGTCTGGGAGAAGGCGGCGAATCTCGGCTACTCGAAGTACTTCATCCCGCGCGTCGGCCAGGACGTCACCGACGACCATGTTCCCCTGCTCAACAAGGGGCTCCGCGTGATCGACGTGATCGACATCGACTACGGGCCCGTCGCGACGGACGGTGGTCCGAACCCGGGCTACCATCACACGCTGAAGGACACGATCGACAAGATCTCGGTGAAGAGCTTCCAGATCGTCGGCGACGTCGCGCTGTCCCTGATCACCGACAACTGATTTCAGTCCGTCGGGTGGGGCGTTCGACGTCTGCACGGCGCGCTGCGGGTGGGTACAGGGTACGCGGTAAAGGCCGTGCGGTTCACGCCCTACGCGCCCCGCCGCACGGCCGTGGCTCGAGGTGCGCGGGCCTCTGCGCTGGTTGGCGCGAAACGGATGATGGTCGGCGAGGCTCCGTCTGCATCTTGTCGCCATGCCCACCCCGGCCGAACGGAAGGCTCTCGCGTTCGTCGCATTCGTCATCCTGCTTGGTAGCGCGGTCCGCATCGTCCGCGGGGGCGCCCTGGAGAGCCCCTCTCCCAGCCCGGACGAGCAGTTCGCGCTCGCTCGGCAAACCTACTCCGCGAGCAGCTCGGCCGTGATCGGCCGGGCTGAAAAAGGCGGGAAGGGGAGAAGATCGGCGCGAGCGGCGCCGAAGCGGCGTGATGGTGTCGTTAAATTCGACTTTGGTGGCGTGTTGGGTGAGGGCTCCGCGCCCCTCAACGCCAGCGGCTTCCCGCCGCCGAGCCCGCGTATCGATATCGATATGCGGATTCGCCCGGCGGCCGCGAGTGCGTCGGGGACGGCCGGTGTCACGGGCGAAGCTGCCCCGCACCTCGATCTGGATGTGGCGGATGCGGGACAGATCGAGCGGCTCCCGCGGATCGGGCCGGCGCTGGCCCGGCGGATCGTCGCAAGTCGTGATTCCATGGGGTCTTTCGGGTCTCTGGCCGGGCTGGGACGGGTCAAGGGGGTAGGGCCGGCGATCCTCGACCGGCTGGCGCCGCTCGTCACCTTTTCCGGTCAGGTGCGTCGTTAGGATGCGCCGAATTGGCGCCTTTCCGCCCGACTTTCCCGTTGATCTTCCCGCCCGAAAATATGGCCGCACCAGCCGCGAACCCCGAACGTCTGGGTGACCTCCTCGTCCGCGAGGGGCTCATCACGCGCGAGCAGCTGGAGAAGGCGCTGCAGGAGCAGAAGCAGAACGGCACCCGCGTGGGCTACAACCTCGTCAAGCTCGGCTTCATCGCGGAGACCGAGCTCACGAAGATGCTGGCGCGGCAGTTCAAGATGCCGGCTGTCGACCTCTCCCGCTTCGAGGTCGATCCCCGCATCGCCAAGTTGATCCCGGCCGACCTCGCGATCAAGCATCTCGTCCTGCCCCTCAAGCGCGACGGCCGCACCCTCACCGTGGCGATGGCCGACCCGACGAACCTGGGGGTCCTGGACGACCTCAAGTTCATCACGCGCTACGACATCTTCCCCGTCATCGGGGGGGAGTTCACGCTCAAGAGCGCGATCGACAAGCTCTACGAGAACTCCTCCGCAGAGCAGGTCGCCGACCTGCTGTCCGTCATCGACGACATGGAAGGGGACGTCGAAGTCCTCGAGGAGAAGGAAGAGGACGTCGTCGCCTCCGCGCTCGCCGCGCAGATGGAGGACGCCCCCGTCGTCAAGCTGATCAACGCGATCCTCACGGACGCGGTGAAGCGTGGAGCGTCGGACATCCATTTCGAGTGCTTTGAGTTCGACATCCGCGTGCGCTATCGCGTGGATGGCGCGCTCCAGGAAGTCATGAAGCCGCCGATGAAGCTCAAGGCGGCGCTGATCTCGCGCTTCAAGATCATGGCGCAGCTCAACATCGCCGAGCGCCGTGTGCCGCAGGACGGCCGCATCAAGCTGAAGATGGGGAACAAGGTCATCGACTACCGCGTGTCGACCCTCCCCACCCTGTTCGGCGAGAAGATCGTGCTCCGAATCCTCGACAAGGGGAACCTGACCCTCGACCTGGAGAAGTTCGGGATCGAGCCGAAGGCGGAGAAGGACCTCATGGAGGCGGTGTCGAACCCCTACGGGATGGTGCTCGTCACCGGCCCCACGGGATCGGGCAAGACGACGACGCTCTACTCGGCGCTCTCCAAGGTCAACAACATCGACGTCAACATCATGACGGCCGAGGATCCCGTGGAGTACAACCTCTACGGTGTCAACCAGGTGCTGGTGCGGACAGAGATCGGAATGACCTTCGCCGCGGCGCTGAAGGCGTTCCTGCGGCAGGACCCGAACATCATCATGGTCGGCGAGATC
>Ga0193699_10000261_pt1 | contig 23839 bp, 23 predicted proteins | sample L3c2metaG_FD_160095 | JGI IMG/M metagenome (GOLD analysis project Ga0193699, IMG submission 160095) | Soil microbial communities from a riparian zone of the East river system, Colorado, United States - L3c2 | ecosystem: Environmental > Terrestrial > Soil > Riparian zone | place: USA: East...
GCTGATTGCGCTTCCAGCGCAAAAAGCGTTTCACCTTCTGCCAATTCGTGACCGGTTCAGTGAGGCCGTCGATAAGTAAGGCGCTTTCCTTGGATACCCTGCAAGGCGCGCTCGGCGCGCATTGCATCATCAACGCCAAGGCCGCAGCGGCTGGAATAACGGAAATCAAATTCGCTCCCAGCATGTCAGTTGGGGACCTAACACAACGGGCTAATTTTGCATTGTAGATACCGAAGCCTTTGGGCCAGCGACGAATTTCGTCCACGCCATCATCATCTCGCGGCGCTTGTCGATCATGTCTGTGCGCCGGTACGCGCGCTCGGTATCGTCGCCAACCGTGTGCGCAAGCGCCATCTCGCTAAGCTCCGGCGGATAGCCTGCCTCCATGGCCCAGTCCTTGAACGTGCTGCGCATCCCGTGCACCGTCACGCCCGCGCGCAAAGTTTTGAGGCGCTCTTGCATCGCATGGTCGTGAAGCTTTAGGCCGCGTTTGTTTTTGAAAATGAAATCTCCCGGCTCGCCGCGCTTGCCGAGTAGCGCGATGGCTTCCGGCGTCAACGGGACGCGATGCTCCCGCCCCTCGACTTTCATTCGGTCCTCGCCAATCGTCCACGTGTCGCCGCCGATCTCGGCCCAAGTTGCGCCGAGCGTTTCGCCCGAGCGCACGGCCGTCAGAATCGTAAAGGCGAGCGCCGTACAGACCGCACCGCCCAAGTCAGCAAGCTCGCCCATGAGATCAGGCACGTCCGCCGCAGCCATCGCCTTATGATGGACGACGGGCTTCGCCGCCGGGCGGAAGTGTTCAAGCAAGCCGACAAGCCGCGCTGGGTTTGGCTCGCTGCGCAGTTTCATCGCGATAGCCCAATCAAGGACCCGCTCGATCCGGCCCGCGACCTTTGACCACGTGGCCGGGTTGTCGCTCCATCGGCCGAGCGCCGTCTTAACGTCGTCGGTGGTGATCGCGCTCACCGCCAGCGTCGCCAGCTTGCCGACATCGGCCTTATCGCCGGTCAGGCGTACGCGGTATGACTTGGCTTCGTCGCCCTCGATCCCGCCGCGCCATGCCCCGGCTTTTTCCGCGAGGTAGTCGAGGACGGTTTGCGAGAATGTCTTTTTGGATGTCACCACGGCGGACGGCCGCCGCCGGGGGACGGTCTCACGCCCGGCGCGGAGATCGTCGGCAAGCTTGCGCGCCATTGGCAGCGTTACCGGCGGGCAGGCCCCGAGACCGCGTGATCGGCGGAAAGCGCCGTCCCGGTGCTCATAGACCCATGCGCCACGTCCGGCGCGGACCTGTAGGTAGAGGCTGCCGCCGTCCGGGTGCTTTCCATCCCTGCCGAGCAGCCCGGCGATGTCAGCGGGCCTCAGACGGCGAAGTGTCTTTTGCATTGGGAAGCCCTGTTTGTGCGTACATTGGTGCGTACAATTGTGTTATCTAATGGGGTCGAATAGGGATTGCAATGGTCGAAAAAGGCCGACGGCCGACAGGTCAAAAACCATTGTATCGCAAGGCTTTGTTACCGTTCCGGTCGAATTCGGTCGAATAAGGCCGATAGGCCTTCTGGGCTATTGCGGCCATGGCGGCACCGGAGTTTCGTGCCCGATCGGCACCGGCGCCAAGCTCGCCACGGCCTAACCCGCCACAAGAGAATCGACCCGCGGCGGGCGTCCCTTGGGGCGCCCGTTTGCGCTTTAACGGCCTGAAAACACAGGGTAAATCTACAGTGTGCGGTGGTGAGACTTTCTTAACCATATAAAGCGTTAATCGGCTTCACGTTTCTTAACCGGCCCGGATTCTAAGTCATGCGGGGAGCCCGATTGCTGCTGGCCGTCATCGCCGCCCTCGCGGTGAGCGCCTGCGCGCGGCAGCAGCCGATCTATTATGTGATGGACCCCAACACCGGCCAGCCGGTGCCAGTCGTCAATCAGCAGGCCTATACCACGCCGTCGATGCCGCCCGATGCTTCGCCGCAAATGGCCCAGCAAGGCGTTAGCCAACAATCCGACAGCCGCGGCCTGTTCTCGTCGTCGCCGGCCTATGCGCAGCAATCCTACGCCCAGCAATCTTACGCGCAGCAAACGTATGCGCGGCCTTACCAGCCGCCGCAAACACAGCCGCCGGCCGAATCCGGCGAACGCGGTGTGTTCAATTCGCGGCAGCGTGCGCAAACTTACGCGCCGCAGCCTTACGTGCAGCAACAGCCGTCCGTGCAGCAGCCTTACGTCGCGCAATACGGCGCACCGCGCTACGCGCCGCAGCTGCAATATGCCCCGCAGCCCGCGCCGCAATATCAGCAGCAGGGCGGGCCCTACGCCTCGGCGCCGAGCGGCGGTCAGCCGACTTACACACTCGACTCAGGCGACAGGCTGCGCGTCGTGGTGTTCGGCCAGGACGGCATCACCAACAGCTACATGGTCGACGCCGGCGGCAATATCAGCCTGCCGCTGGTCGGCACCGTGCCGGCGCGCGGAAACTCGACCCAGCAGCTATCGCGGATGATCGCCGAGCGGCTCAAGCAAGGCTATGTGCGCGAGCCGCACGTCACCGTCGACGTCGAGTCCTACCGGCCGTTCTTTATTCTCGGCGAAGTCACCACTCCCGGGCAGTATCCCTACGTCGCCAACATGACGGCGGAAACCGCGATCGCGATTGCCGGCGGCTTCGCGCCGCGCGCGCAAAAAGGCAAAGTCGAGATTTCCCGCAACACGCCCGGCCAGCAGTTCAAAGGCGACGTACCGCTCGGTTTCCCGCTGCGCCCCGGCGATACGATCGTCGTGAAGGAGCGGTGGTTCTAGCAACCGCTGTTATCAATGACGCCTAAGAGGCGTCACTTCATATTCTTCGTCAGAAATTCCTTGGCCCGGCTCCAGGCCAGGTCGCCGGCTTCCTTGCGGTAGCTGGCGCGCTCGTCGCAGTAAAAGCCGTGCGGCGCGTCGGGATAGGTGTAGATTTCCGCCTGCGGCTGCTTCTTCTTGATCTCGTCGACCACGGTCATCGGAATGCCTTCGTCCTTTTCGCCGAAGTGCATCTGCATTGGACATTTCGGCTTCTCGTCGGCGAACTTGCCGATCATGCCGCCGTAGAACGCGACCGCCGCGGTAATGCCGGGAATGCGGCAGGCGGCAAGAAAAGCCGCGGTGCCGCCCATGCAGAAACCGATCACGCCGATGGGACCGACGCCTGTCATGTCGGCCTTGGCGGCCGACAGGTCGTGCATCATGTTGTCGAAATTCAGGTTGCCCAGGTAGCTGCGGGCATTGGCGATCTCGTCCGGGGTATAGCCGCATTCGAAATCGCGCACGAAGCGGTCGAACACCGCCGGCGCCACGGCGACATAGCCTTCCGCCGCCAGCCGGTCGCAGACCGCGCGGATGTGATGATTGACGCCGAAAATCTCCTGCACCACGACCATGCCGCCCTTCGGCGTGCCCTTCGGATCGGCGCGATAGCCGCCGAGTTTGTGCTGGTCGGCGGCGGTCAGTGACAGATGCTTGCCCAAGAAAACCTCCCGTTACTTTTAAACAAATGGCGCCCGGCTTTTTAGCACGAGTGGCGCGCGGTGGGCGAGACTAGGCGAAGGCCTGCGCCAGCAGTTCATAGGACCGCTTGCGCGCGATGTGATCGAAAATCATCGAGGTCACCATCAACTCGTCGGCTTTGGTCAACTCGATCAGCGGCATCAGTTTCGCTTTCACCGTCGCCGGCGAGCCGACCGAGATGCGGTTGCGGCCTTGTGCGATGCGGGCGCGATCGACCGGCGTGTAGTCGTAAGCGGCGGCGTCTTCCGGCGACGCCAGCGGTGCGTATTCGCCTTTGGCGCGTCGCACCGCGTTGAGATCGAAGGTCTGCGCCAGCCGTTCGGCCTCTTCATCGGTGTCGGCGCACACCACTTGCGTGCCGAGGATCGCCAGCGGTTTGTCGTGCGACACCGACGGTTTGAAGGTGTCGCGATAGAGCCGCATCGCCTCGTCGGCGGGAAACGTCGCGAAGTGATGCGCGAAGGCGAAGGCCGCGCCGATTTGTCCCGCCAACTGCGCGCTGTAGTCCGACGAGCCGAGCAGATAGATCGGCGGCAAGGCTACGTCGGACGGCATTGCCTTCACATTGTGAAAAGGATGGCCGGCGGGAAAGCCGCGCGTCTCCAGCAGCATCAATTCCTGGAAGCGCTCCAGGAAGTCCTCTTCGTCGGTGATGCCTTGACGGCGGCGTAGCGCATACGATGTCGCCGGATCGGTGCCGGGCGCGCGGCCCAGCCCCAGATCGATGCGGCCGGGATACAGCGCCTCCAGCGTCTTGAAACGCTCGGCTACCATCAGCGGTGCGTGGTTCGGCAGCATCACGCCGCCGGACCCAATGCGCATGTGCTGCGTTACCGCGGCAATCTGCCCGATCATGATGTCGGGTGCCGAACTCGCGACCGCCGGGAGATTATGGTGTTCGGCCACCCAATACCGCACATAGCCCAGGCCGTCGCAGAGCCGCGCCAGATCGAGCGTGTTGCGCAACGCCTGGGCGCCGGTGGAGCCGGCCGACACCGGCGAAAGATCGAGGACCGAGAGTGGGATCATGAGGGCCTCATATCACGCCGCGCGCCTCTTTTTGTGTGCCGAACGCACCCTATGTTAAACACCGGTTTGGCGAGAGGGTATCGACATGGCCGCGTTGACCGAATGGAAAGTTCCGCCGTCCGCGCAGCCGCGCGCCGAGGACTATTCCTACGACCTGGAGCGCGCGTTGTCCTCGGTGGTCGGCCTGCATGCGATCGTCCCCTCCGACGCCTTCACCGCCGACACGCTCGGCGTCGAGCGCGCCGGCAACGGCGTGCTGATCGACAAGGGTCTGGTGCTGACCATCGGCTATCTGATCACCGAGGCCGAGACGGTCTGGTTGCATTTCGGCGACGGCCGCGTGGTGCAGGGCCACGCGCTCGGCCTCGACCAGGAGACCGGCTTCGGCCTGGTGCAGGCGCTCGGCCCCCTCGACATTCCGGTATTGCCGATCGGCTCGTCGAAGACCTCGGACGTCGGCGACCGCGTCGTCGTCGGCGGTGCCGGCGGCCGCACCCGTTCGCTCGGCGGGCGCATCGCCGCCAAACAGGAATTCGCCGGCTATTGGGAATACGTCCTCGACGAAGCCATCTTCACCTTTCCGGCGCATCCGAACTGGGGCGGCACGGCGTTGATTTCGCCCAAGGGCGAACTGATCGGCATCGGCTCGCTGCAGATCGAGCGCGAGCGCGATGGCAAGAACGAGCATCTCAATATGACGGTGCCGATCGATCTGCTGCCGCCGGTGCTCGACGACCTGCGCAAGTTCGGCCGCGTCAACAAGCCGGTGCGGCCGTGGCTCGGTCTCTATTCGACCGAAATCGAGAACCGCATCGTGATCGTCGGTATTGCGCCGAAGGGGCCCGCGGCGCGCGCCGAACTCAAGACCGGCGACGTCGTGCTGTCGGTCGCCGGCGAAGACGTGACGACGCTGGCCGCGTTCTACCGCAAGGTCTGGTCCCTCGGGAGTTCCGGCGTCGAGGTGCCGCTGACGCTGTATCGCGAAGGCGTCACCTTCGAGGTGCGGGTGAATTCGTCCGACCGCGCCAAGTTCCTCAAAGCACCGCGGATGCACTAAGCGTTCTGGGGTGTCTGTCGCGCCCACATCTTTCTCCCGGTCGTACTTGACAGGCAGCCGCCCAGATTGTATTCAACCAACTAGTTATCAACTAAATGGTTGAATATAAAAAATGGCCGCAGACCAGCTCAGCGCAACGCTTTTCGCGCTCGCCGACCCCACCCGCCGGGGCCTTTTGGCGCGTCTGGCCAACGGCGACGCCACCGTGTCGGAGCTGGCCGAGCCCTATGACATGAGCCTCGCGGCGGTCTCCAAGCACCTCAAGGTGCTGGAAGGCGCGGGACTCATCTCGCGCGGGCGCGCGGCGCAATGGCGGCCGTGCCACCTCGAGGCGGCACCGCTGCGCAACATTTCCGATTGGCTCGAAGACTATCGCCGGTTCTGGGACCGCAGCCTCGATAGCCTCGCCGATTATCTCAAAACCATGCCGCACCCGGACGACTCCGGCGCCTAGCGATTCTTTGCAGCAATTTTCCAACGGACCACGTGAAAGGCAGCGGTACCCCGATGAGTGTCAGCGTAGAAACCCCGGCCACTGAAGCTGTCATTATTATGAGGCGCACGTTCGACGCGCCGCGGGCGCAGGTATGGCGCGCCTTCACCGATCCAAAACACGTCGCGCAATGGTACGGCGGGCACGGTTTCAGCAGTCCGGTCTGCGAGATGGATGTTCGGCCCGGCGGCCTGTGGCGCCATGTGATGCGGCTGCCCGACGGCAAGGAATTCGCGCTCGACTTTATTTTTGTCGAAGTGGTGCCGCCGCAACGGCTGGTCTGGAAGGACGCCGGATACGACGATCCGCCGGCCGCCGGCGCGCCTCAGCGCATCAATACCGTGACGTTCGAGGAGAACGGCGGCGGCACCGATTTGAAACTGGTGACGACTTTCCGGTCGATCGAAGACCGCGACATGACCGTCAAGATGGGTTTCACGCATATTGTCAGCCAAGGCATCGAGCGGCTGGCCGCGCTTCTGCAAACGCTCTAAGGAAAATTCAAATGGAAAGTCTTCTCGCCGCACATCCCAAATCTTCGCTGCGTGTAGGCTGGACCTTGAGCGGTTTGTTTACCGCGTTCATGTTGTTCGACAGCATCATCAAGCTGATCAAGATCGAGCCGGTGGTGCAGGCGTTTAACGAGCTCGGCTATCCGGACAGCCTCGCGCGCACCATCGGCTTCATGGAGTTGGCAATCGCGATACTTTATGCGCTGCCGCGTACGGCCGTGTTCGGCGCCGTGCTGGCGATGGGTGTGCTTGGCGGCGCCGTCGCCAGCCACGCTCGCCTCGGCGATCCGCTGTTCAGCCACACGCTGTTCGGCGTTTATCTCGGCCTGTTCGCGTGGGGCGGATTGTGGCTGCGTGACGCCAGGCTTCGCGCGCTGATGCCTTGGCGGACGTAAACAAGTGAGTTCTCAGCTCTCTTCGATCTTGTCGACCCGGTTCGGATAGAACGCCAGGTGATCCTTGATCTCGGCCATCGCCGGAAACGGTTGCTCGTAGGACCACACCGCGTTCTCCGCCGCTTTGCCACCAGCTTGAATCGAGAAATAACTGGCGTCGCCTTTGTATGGGCAGTGCGTCGCGTGGTCGGTCTTCTTCAGCAGGTCCATCTTGGCGTCGGCGCGCGGAATATAAAGCACCGCCGGATAACTCGCCTCTTTTAAACTCAGCGCCTTCGTCGTGTCGGCGATCACCTGGCCGCCAAACGTGACGCGCACGCGCTTGTTGCTGGGCGTGATGGTGATCGGATGGTCCGGGCCGGGCAGCTTCATGGTTGCTTCTCCATCGGTCATAATCTGTAAAGCATCGCCGCCGCCGGCATATAGTTACTGCTTTGCCAACGGGAGGGGCGATTGCGAAAACTTGAACGAATGATTTTAGGGGAACGACAGACGTTTGAACTAGCGTCCGGCGCGACATCGTCAGGAAGGCCCAAGCCACATGCACGACAAATCCATCGACAAGATGCTGCAAGGCCTCAATATTCTGATTGTCGACGGCAATCTTTACATGCGCCGGCTGACGCGCATGATGTTGATGAACATGGGCGCGAAATCGGTGGCCGAGGCCAGTGACGGTCTTGCCGGGCTCGAGCAGATCCGCATATGCGATCCCGATGTCGTGCTGCTCGATTGGGACATGCCGGTGCTGGACGGCATGGAGGTGATGCAGATCGTGCGCTCGCCCGGCGTGTTTCCGCGACCGAATATTCCGGTCATCATGCTGACGCATCGCGCCAAGCGCTCGGCGGTGCTCCAGGCCGTGCGCGCTGGCGTGCACGAATTCCTGATCAAGCCGACCTCGCCGCAGGCGTTGCGCGACCGCCTGACCTCGATCGCGCTCAAGCCGCGGCCGATGGTGCAACTCGGCGAGTGTTATGTGCCAGCGCCGCGCCGCGGCGGCTTCGACATGATCGCCTCCGCCTAGATTTTCGGAAAATCGTACAGTCTTGCCGGATTGTCGGTGAGGATCGTCTGCCGCGTCGCGAGATCGCTCGTCCAGTCGAGAAACACGTCGCGCAGCGTTGCGGCATCCGGCACCGGACCCTCGGGGCGCGGATGCGGCCAGTCGGTGCCCCACACTAAATTCTGCGGGTTGGCCGCGACAAGCGCGTCGTGGAACGGCTTGGCTTGCGCATAATCGGGCGGCGTCGCGCCGAGGCGATAGGTGCCCGACAGCTTCGACCAGAATTTTCCGTCGCCCACGCCGCGCACCAGCGCCTGGAAGCCGGGATTGTTGACGCCGTGATGATATTCGAGCCGCCCCATATGATCGACCACGACCGGCACCGGCACGCGCGCCAACGCGCTCGCCAAGCCGGGCAGGTCGCGGGTGTCGATCCACAATTGCAGGTGCAAACCGAGGTCGGCCATCAGCGGCAGATGTGTTTCGACATCCTTGAGGCCAACGCCGTTCTGGTAATAGGGCTTGCCGTCGCGGCGGAATTCATTGGCGCGCAGTGCGCGCACGCCGTTCGCGTGCCATTGCCTAATGAGCGCCGGCGTCAATTCGCTGCCGCCAACCCCGACGCCGCGCAAGCGCTTGGGCTCGCGCGTCAACGCGTCGAGCATCGCCGTGTTGTCGCGGCCATAGGCCGACGGCTGCACCAGCACGCCGCGGTCGAAGCCCAAACGGTCGAGCAGCGCGAGATAGGCTTCCAGCGGCGCGTCGTCGGGCGTGTAGCTGCGCGGCTCGGCATAGGGAAACTTCGCCGCCGGTCCGAACACATGGCAATGACAGTCGCAGGCGCCTTGCGGCAACACTCCGCTCATTTCGCCTCCGTGCCCGTCGTCATGCCGATGCGCTTCATGATCGGCGCCAACCGGCTGTTTTCCTGCCGCAGCATCTCGGTGACTTCCGCGGCCGAACTCGGATGTGGCGTGAAACCTTGCTGCTTGAGGATCGCGACCACTTTGGGATCGGCAAGGCCTTCGGCGAAGGCCTTGCTCAGCGTCGCCATCACCGTGTCGGGCGTACGGGCCGGCGCGAACAGGGTATAGAGCCCGGTATATTCGTAATCCGGCAGGCCTTGCTCGCGTACCGTAGGCACGTCGGGCAACACCGACACGCGTTCGCGCGAGCCGACCGCCAAAGGCCGCACCTTGCCGGACTGAATGAACGGCAGCGCCACCGAGACGTTGATCCAGAACACATCGACTTCGCTTTGCGCTATCGCCAGCGTCGCCTGCGCGCCGCCGCGATAGGGCACGTGCATCATTTCGATGCCGGCCTGCGACTTCAATTCTTCCATCGCCAGATGCTGCGGGCTGCCGAAGGCGACCGAGGCGTAATTGAGTTTGTCAGGCGCGGCCTTCGCCATTGCGATCAGTTCGCGCTGCGAATTGGCCTTGAGATTCGGGCTTGCGATGAGAACCGACGCGGTCTCGACGAGCAGCGTCACCGGCGCCAGATCGGTCCACGGATCGAAGCCCAGCGGCGTGCCCATATTCGGCAAAATCGCGTGGACGCCGTTATTGAACAGCCCGAGCGTGTAGCCGTCGGGATTGGCGCGCGCGACGCGTTGCGCGCCGATGGCGCCACCGGCGCCGACGATGTTCTCGACCACGATGCGCTGACCCAATTTGTTGCCGACCGATTCCGCCAGCACGCGGCCGACCAGATCGCCCGCCGTTCCCGCCTGCACCGCGACCACCAGGTTGATCGGCCGCGCCGGATAAGTTTGCGCTTGCGCAGCGGCGACGAAAGCCAAAAACTGAGAAGCGCAGCACAGAATTGCCAGCGCCGGCCCGAGGCCTATAAAGGCAAACGACATCGGCCATTTCTCCATTTTCACGACGTCGAATTGGAATTCGCGCGGGTCTACCGCGCCGTGGATATCACACCCGTGAATGACCTGTCCCGCAATGGCGACGATTTCGATACGGCGCAAGCCTTTGCGCGCAGCCAGGTGGCGCGCGATTGGCTCGGCGGCAAGGTCGCGTGCGCACTGCCCGTGCATTATGCCGGCGCGCCCTTCACGATGAAGGTGACGGGCCATCCGCCCGAAACCGCCTCGGTGGTGCGCGAAGTCTTTAAGCCGGCCTTCGCGGTGCTGGCGCGGATGTCGCAGGGAAAAATCCTTATCGACGATCGCTGGGGCGGCACGGTGCACACCGAACGTGACGGCGCCGCCGCCTTGCGCGACGGCCGCACCGATTTCACGCCGTGCTATTCGGGCTGGGACAGCGCCACTTACAGACTCGCGCAAGGTTTGCGGCTGCCGGGGCTGTTCGCCAGCGCTGAAATTGCCACCGCAATATCCGAAGAATTGTATCCCGCGTTTTTCCGCGCCGATGTCGAGAAGCAAGGCATCGTCATGGGGCGGATGAAAGCGACCAGCGCCTTTCATTTGTTCAGCATGCGGCCGATCCGCACGCTGAGCGATCTTCAAGGCCTGCGCGTCGGCAGCAATGACGGCATCGAGGGCAATGTGATCCGCGCGCTCGGAGCGGTCCCGGTACCGCTGAGCTCGCTCGAAAAGCAGCAGGCCTTCGCCGTAGGCTCGGTCGACGCCATGCACATTTCGGATGGACCGGCCGAGGTGTTTGGTATCGGCACCGCCGCGCGCTATCGCACTTCATTGGGCCTCGCGCGCAACAACACCGAATTCGGCATGAGTCTTGGTTTTTGGCGCAGCCTGCCAAATGACCTGCAAGGCATTCTGCACGCCTGGCTGCGCGCCGAGGCGCAGGCCGAATGCCAGGTGTTTTACGGCCTGGCAGGCGCGCGGGCGCGCGACAAATTTCGCGCCGCCGGTTGCGAATTCATCGACTTTTCCGCCGAGGACTGGGCCGGGATCAGCGCGCGCGTGGCGCCGGTGATCGGCGATTTCGTCGCCGCGGAAGAGGCTGCCGGGCGCCCCGCCGCGGCGATGATCGCCGCGGTCAAAGCGCTCACCGAAAAATATCGAGACAAGACGCCGGACCAACTGATGTCCGACGCGATCTCCCATCCGATTTTGTACGAGCAATAGGCGCAAGGTGGCGGCATGACCGAACCAATTCAAATCCGGCTCGGCGGCTACGGCCCGCCGTCGACCTCATTCAGCCGCGGGCTCAAGATCATCGGCGACAAATTAGCCCAGCAATTCGGCAACCGCGTCGACATCCAATATGTCTGGAACGTCATGGACCTCGGCTACAACGCCGAGGACGTGCTGTCGCTGGTGGAGCGCGGCGCGCTGTCGCTGGGTTACCAGTCGACCAGTGGCTTTGCCGCCGAGATTCCCGAAGTCGGCCTTGCGGACTTGCCGTTCCTGTTTCCAAACGAAGCCGCCGCGCGCGCCGCGATCGACGGCACGTTCGGTGCGCTGCTCGGGTCCGCCATTGAAGCGAAAACCAACAGCCGCGTGCTCGGCTTCTTCGAGAACGGCTTCCGGCATGTTTCAAATTCCGTCCGCCCGGTGCGTTCGCCCGCCGATTTCAAGGGCATGAGCGTGCGCACGCTTAACAGCCCAATCCAGGCGCGGACCTTTGAATTGCTCGGCGCCAAGCCGGTGCATGTCGGCCTCGCCAAGCTGATCGCAGCGTTGAAAAACGGTGAGATCGATGGCCAGGAAAATCCGTTGGCCAACACAGTCACTTATGGTGCGCACAAGCTCCATAAATTTCACACGCTGACCAACCATTTCTATGTGTCGCGCGTCGTCGCCGCGCACCGGCAAAGCTTCGATTCATGGCCGAGGGATTTGCAGGACGCCGTGCGCGGTGCGGTGCGCGAGGCCATCGTTGCGCAGCGCCAGTTCGCCGAAGCCGAGGAAATTACCGCGCGTAAACAAATTGAGGATGCCGGCTGCGAGGTGATTGAACTCACCGCCGCCGAACGCCAGGTATTCCAGGCTGCGGTGCAGCCGGTCTATGCCGAAGCACGCCGCGCTTTCGCCGGCAAGGACACGGCGGGGATTCTAAATTAGCGGAAATTTGTTACTTCGGCTCCAGCCCGGCGAACTTGGCGGCTTCGCCCATGCGCTTGTAGTCGTCGCGGATAAAGGCGGCAAAGCCCGCCGAGGTCATCTGCTCCGGCGTGGCGATCTCCGAGCCCATGCCGCGTAGCTTATCGGCGGCGGGGCTCGCGCCGCTTAAGCCATCGGCAATCGCCTTCTGCAATTGGGCAACGATGTCGGCCGGCGTGCCGGCCGGCGCCAGGATGCCGATATAGCTCGACGCCGTGAAATCCTTGACGCCGCCTTCGATGAACGTCGCGACGTCGTCCGCCAGCTGCGAGCGCTTGGCGAGCGCCACGGCGACGATATGCGCCTGACCGCCTTTGTGCAGCGGCAGCGCGGTGGAGAATTCCGTCATCGCCGCCTGAATGCTGCCGCCGATCAAGTCCGGCATCAGCGCGCCGCCGGAGCGATAGGGCACGTGCACGACGTCGGCGCCGGTCTGCGCCTTGAAGCGCTCCAGCGTCATGTGCGTCGCGCTGCCGACGCCGGACGTGGCGATGCTGATCTGCTCTTTCTTCGACATCGCGATCAGGTCGGGTAAAGTTTTGGCCTCGACCTTGTTGGCGAGGATGATGCAATGGGGCGCGTAGCTGGTCAGCGCCACGGCGACGAAATCCTTCAGCGGATCGTAGGGGAGTTTCGCCTGCACGAACGGATTGACCGTGAGCGGACCGTTGGAGCCGACGAACAGCGTGTAGCCGTCGGGCGTGGCGCGCGCGACCGCTTCGGCGCCGATGCTGCCGCCGGCGCCGCCGCGGTTTTCGACCACCACAGGCTGACCCAGCGCGCTCGACATGCGCTCGCCGACGATGCGGCCGACAATGTCGGCATTGCCGCCGGCGGCGAAGGGCACGATCAGACGGATCGGCCGGTCGGGAAAAGCGGCGAAAGCTGAACGCGGCAGCAGGCCGGCGGCGGTGCCGAGAGCGGCGGACGCAATGAGACTGCGGCGTGAAATGGTCATGGCGTTCTCCCAAGGGACTCGGCTCTTGGCGGCCGGTTTGGCGCGAAGGTGCAGTCTACCGCGTGGCTGCGAAATGTCGATTTAGGCCGACAGTGAACCAATGCCTGGGCTCGGCGTTGAAACTCGACTCATCACCCAGGAGGCGGCGGTGCATATTCTTTGGATCATTCTCATCGGCTTCGTTGCCGGCGTGATCGCGAAATTCGTTCACCCCGGCCCCAACGAGCCAAGCGGTTTCATCCTGACCACGATCCTGGGCATCGTCGGTGCGTTCGTCGCGACCTACATCGGCCAAGCGCTGGGCTGGTATCAACCCGGCGAGGGCGCGGGCCTTGCCGGCGCCATCGTCGGCGCGCTCATTATTCTGATCGTCTGGAGCGCGGTCGCGCGGCGGCCAAGCGCGCCCTGACAGCGACCGCGGGCTGTTTGAGTCCGGAAGACAGACGGGAAAAATGGCGCGCCCGAGACGATTCGAACGTCCGACCTTTGCCTTCGGAGGGCAACGCTCTATCCAGCTGAGCTACGGGCGCCTGGGCGTCTCATAGACGAATCCGCCCCAAGCGGCAACGGGCCTGATTTTGCTCGATTTGGATAATGGGCAGGCTCCTTCGGCAAAGTTCGGGTGTTCGAATCGTCTCGGGCGCGCCAGATATCGTGTGCCGAGGGTGTGCCGGGCCTTTAGCGTTTTTGGCAGCCTGGGCCGCCAAAAACTCGGCGCATTCTCTAGAGTGCCGCTTTCTCTGCTGCTCTGTACTTTCGTTCCACGATACGGTTCGAATCGCTCCTTCAAAACAGCGATTAATTATCAACCTCGGCTAGCGCTGAGTTCGAAATCACTTGCTCAACCAGATCGAACCCACAACACGTCCGCCATTTCGCGGTTCGAATTCTGGAAGCCCAGCCGCCAACAGCCTCGCAATCATCCGGCGAGACTGCAGAGAGTGCTGCCGGCGCCGTGCAATAGCTAAGTACGCGTTTCCGGGATCACGAATAACACGAAAAAGAAGTCTATCGCCGCAACCGTGGCAAGTGCGAAAAATGCAACTTCGTTGCCGAAGCGATCGCCAAGATGGCCGGCGAAAAGCATGCTGACCGAGGCCCCCACGCCGGTCGCTGTGCCGACAATTCCTTGCGCCAGATTGAAGTGACCGGATCCGTAAGTGACGTCGACGACGATCAACGGCACTAAGACGCCAAATACCGACGCGGTCACGCCATCAAGCACCTGGATAAGCACGAGCAAATGGGGATCGTGAACAACCGCAAAGAGCAATCCTCGCAGGACAAGCGCGCTGATGCCGATGAGCAGGAGCGGGCGCCGCCCCCAAATTTGAGCGCGCCGGCCAATCGAGGGAGATATCGCCGCGACGACGATCTGCGGCAAGACGATGCACGCGGCTATCAGCGCGGGCGCCCAGTTGCTGGACTGCGTCGTCACGTACGTGCCTACGAGCGGCAACATCGCGGCGTTGGCAAACTGAAACAAGGCGAGAACCAAGGCGAATTCGAGCAGCGGACGATTGCGTGCGAGCATCGCAATACTCCTCTCCCGACGGTCTGATGGCGCCTCGCGCGGAACGGAGCCGTGCGCCTCCTCGGGGTTGATCTCATCGGCCCGAATGTGCGCGATCGCCAATATCGTTGGGATCGCCAGCACGACTGTAACAAAAAAGACGGCGCGGCTGGACAACAGGTATCCGCACGCGCCCATTCCCGCCGCGGCAATTCCGCTGCCGATCGACGCAAAGCGGGCATTGCGCCCCAAGCGCACGCTGATGGCCGATCGCCCGACGAGACCCAGGCTGATAGCAGCGATTGCCGGACCCAACACGCAACTGCTGGCCGCTTGCAGGACAGCAGCCAGTAGAACAATCGGAAAGATCGGCCAAGCGGCGTAAGCAAAGGCACTGACACCGATCGTCGCCACTGCCACGGCGGCAACCAATCGTTCGGACCGCGCCCAATCGACGAGCGCCCCGCCGGGGACTTGACCGAGCAATGCGATAATTCCGCCGACTGACAGGATGAAGCCAATTTCAACTTGGGTCCATTTCTCTGTTGTCAAATACACGGCGACGAAAGCGCCGAAACCGGTCTGCACATCGGCCAGGAAGAACACGAACCAATCGAGCGCGCGAGTGCTACGAGCCGAAGGTTTGTGCGCGCTCATCCGCAAACGGTTCGAGCCCATCGCCTTACAATCGTCGATGGCATCGACCAACTCTGGCGTATGCGCAGACAGGTCATTTCTCCTGTGGGCTCTGCAGAAAATTCAGCGGCTCAAGGGCGCCAGTGGAGCCTATGACGACAAGGGCCTGACCTTCTTTGTACTCAGGGGCGGCCTTCAACTGATCCTGGGCTAATTCAAGCTTGAGGGGCCCGCCGTCCTTGACGGCTTCACGGAAATGCAAGGCGTTCCAATCCACGGCAATCTTGCGACTGCCGACGCCGAGAAAGCCGCCGAAATCGACGATAGCCGCGCGAACTTGTCCCGCCGGATCGACGATGACATCAACGACGCGGCCCATGTCTTTGCCATTCGTGCCCTGGACCATGCGGCCAAGAACGCCGCGTACCGTGCCGCCGCTAATCACGGTCACCGAGGCTTGCGGCGGTGCCGTGTCCGCAGCCGGAACCGCATTTGCAAGCGCGATGAGAGAGGCCGCCCCGAGCACGAGGCCGATGGCAGATCGTTTCCAGTGCACCGTCATTTCCCTCCAACTATAGAAGGAATGGTAAACCCGAACTCATTGCGAAGAGTTCCGGCGCGTCCGGGCGACCGGCCGGACTCTTTCTTAATTCGGCGCGACGATTGAACACCGGATCGCGCCACGAGACCGCACGACATCGAGCGACACGTCTTCATCGGAACGCCGCATGATTCGAAGGTCTGCCTCCGCGTCGCCGAGCCGCAAATTCCTGATCGTGACTTCATCGAGGAACCGCGGCAGCCGCGGCTCGCGTAAGCGGACCGACATCTGTCCCGGATCGAATTCAAGACCAAGACATGCCGCGAGCAGCGAAAATGGAACGGCGCTTGCCCACGCCTGCGGCGCACAGGCAACCGGATAGAGCGTAGGTCCGCGGTGGCGCTGGCGCCGAAAACCGCAAAATAGCTCTGGCAGCCGCCGGAGCTCCATGTAACTCGCCGCTGCGAATAGCCCTTCAAACACGCGCATTGCCGCATTCTTCAAGCCGTAACGGGCAAATCCAAGTGCGATCAGGGCATTGTCGTGCGGCCACACCGACCCATTGTGATATGACATCGGATTGAAGCGCGCTTCGCCTTTTGCCACCGTTCTGATGCCCCAGCCCGAGAATGAACTTGGCTGCATCAGGCTGGCGACGACTTTTCTTCCCCGATCGCCACTGGCTATGCCGGTAAATAGAACCTGTCCTGCGTTCGACGCGCGCACGCGGCAAGCGTTTTTGCCGCCGTCAAGCGCGAGAGCATAGCTCTCGATCTCAGGGCACCAGAACGTTGCCTCAAACCGTTCCGCCAGCCGTTCGGCGTCACGTTCCAGAGCGCGGGCGCGATCCGTCATTCCCATCAGGCGTGCGCAACGTGCCGCAAGCCGCTTTGCGGCAAAGACATAGCCTTGTACTTCCACAAGCGAAACGTTGCCTTGGGCAAGCTGCCCATCCGCATGAAAGATCGCGTCAAACGAATCCTTCCAGCCTTGATTGGCAAGCCCATCCGCCGACAGGCGCTGGTATTCGACAAAACCATCTTTATCCACATCGCCGGGCCCGTCGATCCAGCGCAAGGCGGCCTCGATTGCTGGCCACAGTTCCGAAATCGTCTCCAGATCGCCAGTGCGTTCGAAATAAAGCCCGGCGAGCAGAACGAACAATGGCGTGGAATCGACGCTGCCGTAATAGAGTCCGAAGGGGACCTCATGCAGGGCGGCCATCTCGCCGCCCCGCATCTCATGCAGTATTTTGCCGACTTGCGCGTCGGCACGCGGATCGTCGGCGGTCGCCTGATAAGCGGCAAGGCGCCGCAAGACGCCTCGCGCAATCTCGGGGGCGAGCCAGAGCATCTGCAACGCCGTGATTATCCCGTCGCGCCCGAACGTCGTCGAGAACCAGGGTATCCCGGCATAAGGATACGGCCCCTGCGGCGTTGCGGTTTTCAACATGCCGAGGTCGGCCGCAGCGCGGCAAAGCATCTCGTTGAAGACCTCGTTGTTGGTTTCGATCGATGCGGCTCCGGCGGCCGACGCGCGCGTTTCCCGTCGGGCCGACAACAGTGCCCGGCGGAAGGACATTTCCGGGGCAGCGTCCTGTTTTTCGCAACTGACGGTCACGAGGACCGAGCATGCCCCTCCCGCGGGCACGGTGAAGTGATACTGAGCCACATTGGTCAGCAGTTCCTGCGGCGGCGGATGGAGCCGAACCGACGTGCGGCGGACACCGTTGTCGAGGCCGCGATATGCGAAGCGAACCGAATCGGAAGAAACGGTTTGGCTCTCCACGCGGCCGCGACGCTTGCGGATAGTGCCGCGTACCTCAAACAAGTCCGCGAAATCACTGTCGAACCTCAACGTGAGGTTCACTGCCGCCGGCGTCGACCCGTGATTGCAAAGCCCGATGCGTTGATAGGCCGCCTTATTCCACAAGAATATCGAGCGGACGATGTGGATCGTGTCCTTTTCGGAAATAATACGCTCATCCGCGAGTATGTCGGGATTGGTCAAATCGACAGTGAGCAAGGAATTATCATCACTCACATTCGAGCCCAGAAGCAGCGGCCGCATTCCGTTGACCAGCAGGTCGAGGCGCGACAGAAAACGGGTATCGGAATCGAAAAGCCCATCGGCCCCTCCGGCCAAGGCGCCGATGTCGCCATAGGCGTCGAGCACGAGAAAGGTGTCGTTGTGCTTGAGCGAGCGGGGTGGCCGCTGCGCCTGTCGGGTGACGTGGATGGAATACGGATCTTCGGGCGGCGCATTGGCCGACGGCACGCTCGCTTGCTTGACGGTCTGACTGGGCATGGGTCCGCTGCAACTAAACCTAGGTGAATCGAGCTTACGCGACGCGCATCGTCAGACGGTTCATTTCGCGGCACACCAATTCGTAGTAAGCGCCTTTGCGCCTCATCAGCGAGTCGGGAGATCCGTCTTCGACGACGCGGCCGGATTTCAGCACGACGATGCGATCGAAGCTGCGTAGCGTCGAAAGGCGGTGCGCGATCGCTATCACGGTGCGTCTTTGCATGAGACGGCCTAGCGCTTCACGAACTGCCTCTTCCGAATGGCCGTCGAGCGACGCGGTCGCCTCATCGAGCAACAAGATCGGCGAGTCCCTCAAGAATGCGCGGGCTACGGCAATGCGCTGGCGCTCGCCGCCGGAAAGTTTCACGCCGCGATTGCCTACGGTCATCTCGAACCTCTGCGGTATTTCCCGGATGAATTCGCAGCGGGCTGCCATGGCCGCTTCCAAAACGTCTTTATCCGACGCGTCGGGGCGGCCGTAGCGAATGTTCTCCATAATTGATCGCTGGAAGAGCGAGATATCCTGCGGCACCAGCGAAATCACCGAACGCAGGCTGTCTTGCGTGACACGCGCTACGTCCTGACCGTCGATAAGGATTCGGCCGGATTGCGGGTCATAGAACCGCTGCAGCAACGCGAAGAGGGTGGATTTTCCGCCGCCTGATTCGCCGACCAGCCCCACGCGCTGGTTCGATTCGAAGCGAAGATTGAAGTCCTCGAAGACCAGACGTCCGTCGGGATAGTTGAACGTGACGTTTTCGAATTCGATCGACGCACCGCGTTTCACCAGCGGCTCTGCCTCCGGATGGTCCCGCAACTGATGCTCGGCCAAAAGAGTCGCAATCGCCTCCGACAGCCGCGCAACATGCTGCGTGACGTCTACCAGCGCGACAGCAAGATCCCGCGTGGCGTGCAAGACCGAGAGTCCCAGGGTGCAGGTCAAGACGACGTCGCCGGCGGTGACCTGTCCATCTTGCCAGAGTTCGACCGCCCAGCCGACCAGCGCGATCGTGAAGGCAGCCGTTACCACCGCGTGCCCTACGCGAAGCCGCTCGAGATAGAGCAGGCTTCGGCTGCGCGCAGCCATTTCGCAATCGATCTGCGCCCCGAAGCGGTCAAGCTCGCGCCGCACCCCGCAGAACGTCTTAACCAGCGACATATTGCTGACGACATCGACCATCTCACCATCGACCGCCGCCGCCTTGGTGGCAAAATCGTGATGGAGCGGCTGGCCTGCGGCCGCCAGGTAGAACATCGTCACGACAACCACAGCGCCAATGGCACCCAGCACTCCGGCCATGGTAGCGCTCACCGTCGCAACCAGAATGATGGCGGCGACCGTCGCCAAGCACGGAGGTAGCACGTTAAACACGAACATATTCTCCATTGCGAAGACTGCATTGGAGGTCGCAGTGACGCGGCTGGTTAGCGTGCCTGGCATCTGAGTGGTAAAATAACTGGGCGCATGGCCCGTCATGTGGCGGAACAAGTCACGCCGCAGATCGCCGGTGACTTTCACGAATGTCGTGCTCGCCACCCAGCCTGCCGCACGCCAAAGCAGATTGTCAGCAGCAATCAGCAGTCCTAGCAGCAGAAAAGCCAGCCAGACGCTCTGCGGCAACCCGGACGTCAGACTGTCGACAAGGAACTTGACCCCGTACTGCGTGCCGACCGCGCACATCACGGCCGCGGTGACGGCTGCCACAATGACTGCGTGCGCGCGCCACCGTGACCGCACGTAATGGCCGATAAACGCAAACGGCTGACGCGCGTAGCTCGGGAGGTCGTGAAGCTCGTTCATGCGTGGCGACATCCGCGCCGCGTGTTCATCGGCGATCTACTACTCACACGGCCAAATCCTTGTGCAACGGACGACAGCTTATGCATTTGTGGAACCCAGCGCGTTGCGCCCCCGGTCTCGTTTTTAGGAACAATCTTAAGGAGCAAACGTTCCCTGTTCCGGGTGCGCTTCAGTCGGGGGGCGAGCATCTCTCAAGTTCCGAACATTCCTCAAGTTCGACATGTAAAAACGGAGTGTCCTCTATGCGGATTGCGCAGGTTGCCCCTTTGACCGAAGCCATACCCCCCAAACTTTACGGTGGAACAGAACGAATTGTTTATTGGCTGACCGAAGAGTTGGTTGCTCTAGGGAACGACGTAACCTTGTTCGCCAGTGGCGATTCCTGCACCTCAGCGAGACTGGAGGCGGTTTGGCCAAACGCATTGCGGCTCGATGGCTCGGTTCGCGATGCCAACGCACTACACATCGTCATGCTGGAGCGGGTGCGCCGACGTAGCGACGATTTTGATCTGCTGCATTTCCACCTCGACTATTACCCTTTTTCACTTTTCTCCCGTCAGGACACCCCATTCATCACGACTTTGCATGGCAGGCTTGATCTGCCCGAGCACCAGCCGGTGTTCAGAGAGTTCCGGACGAGCCCTCTCGTCTCAATCTCCAACTCGCAAAGGCGGCCTGTTTCCAAAGCAAACTGGATTCGTACGATCTATCACGGCTTGCCGGAGAAATTGCTGACGCCGCGTCCGACGAAGCCGAGCTATCTCGCTGCGCTAGGGCGCATCGCGCCGGAGAAGCGGATGGATCGCGCCATCTGGATCGCCAAACGATGTGGCATACCATTGAAGATCGCGGCGAAAGTCGATCCTGTCGATCAGGAATATTACGACGAAGTTATCAAACCGCTTCTGGACACACCGCTCGTTGAATATATAGGCGAGATCAGCGACCAGGAAAAATCGGATTTCTTGAGCGGCGCCTTTGCGCTCTTGGTCCCGATCGATTGGCCGGAGCCGTTTGGACTGGTGATGATCGAGGCCATGGCTTGCGGCACGCCGGTGATTGCGTTCAATCGCGGCTCCGTCCCCGAAATCGTCGAAGAGGGTCTCACTGGTTTCATCGTTGAGGACGAAATCTCAGCCATTAACGCAGTACACCAAGTTTCCCAGATCGATCGCCGAAAAGTGCGTACTCGCTTCGAGGAGCGTTTCACGGCACGACGAATGGCAGAAGATTATCTGGCCGCGTATCGAAGCGTGAAACACCTTGATGCTCCCCATCTTAAAGTCATCATGGGGGGGGATACGTAAGGCGACTCCAGTAACGGTCCTTCGGGCTTGTCGTTGGTGGTTGCATAAGTCGGTCTCGATATCGCCAAGTCGGTGTTTCAGGTTCACGGCGTTGATGCCGTTGGCCGGGTGGTTGTCCGGCGGCAGTTGAAGCGGCGCTAGTGCTGGCTCATTGCAATTGGCGGCGCGCCCGGCTTGCCAGCCGACATGTCCGCACTGGATGAACTTGGTAAGATTTCCGAACTCGAAATACGCGGCGTGGATCGCATATCGTCAACCGGTGTAATGCCGACGTTATCGGTTACGGCTGGCACGGCTTTCGTGGCGATCATCGTGCGGTAGAGTCGGCGTTCGTGGCAGCCGTGCCGGCGGCGCAGCCGTCATTCGTGGCGGTCGTGTTGGCGGTGTAGCGGCCGTTCGTGGCGGCGGCGGTAAGGGTGACCGTAAGCGACGCTCTCTGATCGGCCGTTCAGCGTCAGTAGCCATCAATGTGAGGCCGCCTCAGTTGGCGGCTCTTTTGGTATTTTGAACTGCAGGCGTGATGTCGCTTGCCGGCACTTAGCGGTTGTCCGATCGACAGATTCTGACAGGCCGGGGACAACCACACACACCGATGCTGGACTGAGTGAATGGAGCAACATGCGTTCAAACACCGCAATATCGCGATAGAACTCCACGAAGGTCTCTCCATAATTGAATGTGTACCGACTGCGTTTCTCGGACGCGCAACGGACCGGTTTGCATAAATATATCAACCGGATGTGGATCAAAATTCCAAGAATGCGAACATCAATTCTCGGATGAGGTGCGGCCGAGCTGGGTGCAATGAACTTGTGAAATATTGGCAGTTTGGAAACTTCTCGGAAGCGGGCCGATCCGTTGATGATGGGATTAAGCCGACGAGAGTTGCTAGCGACCACGGCAGTTGTCCTGCTCGGCGGTTTATCGGCCCGCGCGGCTGTCATTGTTGATCGTCTTCCCTGGACACCCAACGCCGGAAGTCCACCTGTTCCCGCCAGGCCGGGCCCTTGGCTCTTTTTCACGGGCGCTGAAGGGCGAGCGGTCGAAGCGATCGCCGACCGGATCATTCCAGACGACCCGAATACACCCGGCGGAAAAGACTCCGGATGCGCTGTATTTATCGACCGCCAATTGGCTGGTCCGTATGGGCGCCAGGACGGACTTTACACCCGTCCACCCTTTCTCAAAGGTACGAAGGAGCAGGGGCCGCAGTCCGCGACGGGGCCGGCGCAGCAATATCGCGACAGCTTGGCCGCGCTCGATCGCTATTGCCGCTCGAAATACGCGGGCAGGGTCTTCGCAGAGCTCGGCGACAGCGACAAGGATGACATCCTAAGCGGTCTCGAGCAGCGGAAAGTGAAGCTCGAAGGTGCCGACGGCAACGTGTTCTTCCTGCAAATGATCACGGACGTTCAACAGGGATTCTTTGCTGACCCGATCTATGGCGGCAATCGCGACATGGTCGGTTGGCGGATGATCGGGTATCCGGGGGCGCGCTACAACTATCTCGACTGGGTCCACCGTCACAACGAGCGCTTTCCGCTTCCACCCGTCAGCATCGCGGGCCGAGCGGACTGGACGCCGAAAAGTCGTTGAGAGGGCCCATGACCCGCAAACTTCCCAAGAAGGATGTCGTCATTGTCGGTCTGGGCTGGACCGGATCGATTATGGCCAACGAGCTCACGGACGCGGGGCTCGACGTCATCGCTATCGAACGCGGTCCGTGGCGCAACGCGCCCACGGAGTATCCTCCGAACTACGCGCAAGACGAACTCCGCTATCGCATTCGTCACGAGCTATTCCTGCGCCCTGAACAGACGACCTTTACGTTCCGCAACAAGATGAATCAGACGGCGCTCCCAATCCGCTCCTGGGGCTCGTTCATGCCGCCGAACGGTGTCGGCGGCGGCGGCGTGCATTGGAACGCGGAAACCTGGCGCTTCTTGCCGTCCGACTTCGTGCTGAAGACGCATCTGACACGGCGATACGGCGCATCGTTCCTTCCCGAGGATATGACCATTCAGGACTTCGGCGTCACCTATGACGACCTCGAGCCGCACTATGATACGTTCGAATATCTCTGTGGTACGTCGGGAACGGCGGGCAACCTGCGCGGCCAAATCCAGGCGGGCGGCAATCCTTTCGAAGGACCGCGTTCGCGGCCTTATCCCACGCCCGCGCAAGCGCAACCTTTCAGCCACACTCTGTTCGGCAAGGCGGCGCGCGAGCTCGGCTATAAACCGTTTCCGCAGCCGTCCGGAAACTTGTCGCAAGCCTACACCAATCCGCTCGGGGTCCGCCTCGGGCCATGCACCTATTGCGGTTTTTGCGAATGGTTCGGTTGCGGCAATTACTCCAAGGCGACCCCGCAGACGACAATTCTGCCGGTCTTGGTCCGCAAATCGAATTTCGCCGCGCGGGATAATTCCGAGGTAACGCGCATCAACACCGATCGCTCGGGCAAGCGAGCCACGGGTGTGACCTTCGTCGACACCGCCGGAGAGGAATGGGAGCAGCCCGCCGATCTCGTCATTTTGTCGGCGTTTACGGTTTTCAACGTTCAGCTTCTGCTGCTCTCGAAGATCGGAGAACCCTACGATCCGGTTGCCAATAAGGGCGTGATTGGTCGCAACTTTACACACCAGACTATTTCGACTGCGAACGGATTCTTCGATAATAAAAAGTTCAACTTCAATCCT
>Ga0193699_10000262_pt1 | contig 23823 bp, 19 predicted proteins | sample L3c2metaG_FD_160095 | JGI IMG/M metagenome (GOLD analysis project Ga0193699, IMG submission 160095) | Soil microbial communities from a riparian zone of the East river system, Colorado, United States - L3c2 | ecosystem: Environmental > Terrestrial > Soil > Riparian zone | place: USA: East...
CATCGAGTGATGATGGCGCGCTAAAGTCCATTCCGATCGCGCAGGTTTCCAGAAACCCGTTTCAGCCGCGGCAGGAGTTCAATGCGGATGATCTAGCTGAACTTCAGGAAAGCCTCAAGGCGAGCGGACTTCTCCAGCCGATAACCGTACGGCGGCGGCCAGGCAAAGATGGCTTCGAGCTTATAGCGGGTGAGCGCCGTTTGCGGGCAGCAACGAAACTCGGGTGGAAAGAGATTCCGGCGATCATCAAGGAAATCGACGACCGGACAGTCCTTACCTTCGCGCTCATCGAAAACCTCCAACGAACTGATCTGAATCCGATCGAAGAAGGAGAGGGATACCACCGGTTGTCACGGGAGTTCGGTCTGACTCAGCAGCAAATCGCCGAAACGGTCGGAAAGGATCGCACGACCATAGCGAACATGCTTCGACTCCTTCAGCTCCCCGACGCCGTACGAAAGCTTCTCCAGGAAGGCCACCTGACCATGGGACACGCCAAGGTCCTGCTCGGCCTCGAGGATTCAGCTAAGATCACAAGCCTGGCTCACGAAATCGTCAAAGACGGTTTGACCGTGCGCGAGATAGAGCAGCGCCTTCGCGAGCTTGTTGGCCCTCGAACCGGGAAAAAACCAGGACGTCCCAAAGCCAGAGATCGACAGTCGCCGGAGCTAAAGAGAATTGAAGATCGATTACGCCGGTTTCTTCAAACTGACGCTGCCATCAAGGTGGGTTCTCGCAATCGGGGCACGTTGACAATACACTTTTACTCGGCCGATGATCTCGAGAGACTGCTTGATCTTCTTGCGGTTCCTGACTAATCAACAGAGTTATTAACGTTGGCTGTAAGTCGTTGTCTGCTAACGGCTTACGCTAACTGATTGCTGGTGGACAACCTGGTTCTCCACACAAATATGCACCGATTTCGATGACAACAGTCCATGAGATCGCGGAGTACGCGGACGAGCTCCTACAGACCAAAACCACACCAGACTACCCTCACGCTCTGAACGGTCTTCAGCTCGAAAACCGTTCAGGAATCACCGGTATTGCCGCGGCTGTGGATTTTTCGACCCGGACAATAAAGGGGGCTATCGCCAAGACCGCCAATCTCCTAGTGGTCCATCACGGAATGTTCTGGGAAGGATCCCATCACCTAACCGGCCCGATGTACAACAGGCTGCGCCTTCTGCTGGAAAACGACATTGCTGTCTATTCGTCGCACTTGCCGCTCGACCGACATCCCATGCTTGGCAACAACGTGCTGCTTGCACGACACCTGGGACTGGACCCAAGCGGTGTTTTTGCTCGGTTCGAAGGCATCTCCATCGGTGTGAGCGGAGAAAGTGATCTCGAGACTGCCGTGTTGGCTGAGCGTGCTGGACGCTTGGCGAATGACTACGACGGTGAGCTGCGGATTACGCCCTTTGAAAAGAATCGCCGAACGAAGCGATGGGCGATCTGCAGTGGGGCCGGAGCATCGGCTGAAACTCTCGCAGAAGCACGTGAGATGAAAATCGATACTCTCATAGTCGGCGAAGGACCGCATTGGACGGCTGTCTTCGCTGAGGAGAACGACCTGACGATCCTTTACGCGGGGCACTACACGACCGAGACTCTCGGTATTCGTGCTCTCGCGAATCATCTCGGAGAGAGATTCGCCCTGCCCTCCTCCTTCGTGAACGCACCTACCGGACTCTAGCGATCGTCTCGCGTCACTCACGTGCAGCGGCGATCAGCAATCCGTGTATGCGCTTCTCCACGTAGCGCGCCACTCTCCTGGACCCGTCCGCTCAATCAGTCCGAGCTTGCCGCCATCGTCGTATTCGATATTGACGACCACTGCGGGACGTCTTGCCGAGCCGATCAACACTGCCGCAAGAATTTCCGTCGCTTGCGTCGATTCCTCGGCGCCGGCGGTTCTGTTGTAATAGCCAACCTTATATCGGCCGGTCGAACCCACGGTTCTCTCGCCGACGATGAGCAGATGCTCCAACCTTGGGTTTGCTTCTTCATTCACGCTTCGAACCACATCGGCGATCACGACATCGATGGAATCGAGCCGAAACGTATATGCGGAGCGAACTCTGAACGGAAGTCCTTTGAAGGTGGGATCAGCTGTGATCGGCAGCGTTGCGGCGGTTTGCGCCAGAGACACTGCAAGCGCGGCCGAGTCAGCACTTGGCTTCGCCTCAATCGAATCAAGAGCGATAGAGTGAACATGGCCGGATGCAAACCCGACCCTCCAGTTTGAACGACTCGATTTAAGCTTGGCGAGTGGCCACGAGTAGCAATCCTGCTTCCTATTGACCGTTCGTGGTAGGGACAACACTGCGACGGGCGACCGCACCATTCCACCTCGACCAAACAGATCGAAGGTGAGACCGGAAAGCGGTGGGCTGGTGTCCTGGAGCGCGGCAATCGTGCTGTCTGTTGCTCCCGGAAGCACAACGGCTACACTATCGCCGTTACCGCCAACGATCATCAGAGGCCCGGCGTCCACATTCCAATTCGTATTCCCAGTCGGACTGCCGGGATATACTGGTGGGAGTGATGCTCCGGCCGAGTCGGTTTGTCCCCGATTCCTGTCTCGGCATGCGCAGATGCTGAGAATCAGCAGTACCGAGAACGTGCGAGAGGCTGTGCGAAGCATCATGCAAGATAATTTGTCGTCGACTTCCGGCAGCGTCGAGAGTACGTATTGCCTGCTACGTCACGATACGTATTTGAGCCAATATCCCCATCGGTGTAGAGTACACGCGTGAGACCGCTACCAGAGGCTGATAAATGGAATCGGTAAGAGGGGGTTCTATCAGCAAAACGGAACAAAACGCCGATGTCATTCTCGCAGTGACGCCAGCGGGCGACTTCAATCCGCCACTCGCACCGTTCAGAGAGCGAGTGAGCTGGGCTCTCTACGATTTCGCAAATACGGTGTTCTCGATGAATATTGCCACGCTTTACTTTGCCGCGTGGCTCGTGGCCGACCTTGGACACTCGAACACACTGTACGCGGTAGTCAACGGAATCGCGTCTGCGCTGGTCGTTATATCGATTCCTGTTTTCGGAGCAATTTCTGACGGTACACAGCGAAGAAAGCCGTGGGTCGTAGGCTTCACTCTCATCGCGTGTGTCTCCACGATCGTAATGGCCATCCTTGGCCAGACTGGTTTGCCGCTGATCGGAGAAGGCGTAACGGGGTCCGGATTTCGTCTTCCTATATCCCCGGGCATCGCACTCTTCGGAGTACTCGCGGCTTTTACGCTCGCGAACTACGCCTATCAAGGCGCTCAGCCGTTCTACAACGCAATGATGCCCGAGCTGGTTCCTGTTGATCACCGTGGCCGTCTTTCGGGAATGGGGGCAGCACTGGGATATGTGGGCTCAATCACGGGAGTCCTGCTCACCTTTCCCTTTTTTACGGGCCAAATGCCGATACTTGGAGCCATCCCGGGCCGAGTTATTGGGTTCCTCAGAAGTGCTGTCCCTTTCACAACGCACGGCGGTCGTGTTTCGACATTCGTGCCGACCGCACTTCTCTTTTTTCTATTCTCCTTGCCGCTATTTCTTTTCTGTCGTGATCACAATGTGATTCACGGAAAGAAACGCATTGCTTGGCGTGAAGCGTTCCGCGATGTCAGACACACCCTCGACGAGGCGAAGAAATATCCGGGTGCGTTGAGATTCATCCTGACGTCCTTTTTGTACCAGGACGCGATGGGAACGATCATCGCCAACATGGCGCTGTACGCAATTTTCGCTATGGGATTTGTTAAGGGTTCCGAAGCGACGTTGTTCGTGATTCTCACAGTCCCTGCTGTCATCGGCGCCTATGCGATCGGAAGATTGGTAGATCGTTTTGGACCTAAGAGAACGCTGTCGTGGGTCATCGGCTGCTGGATCCTGCTTCTCATCTCGATGATTATCGTCCCAACCAGAAGCGCGTTCTGGATCGTAGGTGCTTGCATTGGCCTGATCTACGGAGGTGTCGCGACAGCGGAGCGCCCTCTGCTACTCAGTCTTGTTCCAGACGTCGAGGCAGGGCGTTTCTTTAGCCTCATGGTTCTCTCTTCCCGAGCTGCAGCGGTAGTCGGGCCATTCATATGGGCCTTCGCGGTGGATGGGCTCACGCCCTCCATGGGAGTCGGATTCGCTTACCGAGCCGGGGTATTGACGGTCGCGATCGGTATGGCGCTCGCGCTTTGGATGTTACGAGGCGTTCCTGACAACTTTACCCGAACGGCTCCTTCCCGATGATCTACAGCGCATTGAGGTGGGTGAACGGAATAGCCCTTCACTGGTTTTACCGCGACATCCCGGTGAAGGGTCGAAACAACATACCGGCTAATGCACCCCTTCTGATCGCGGTAAACCACCAGAACGCGCTGGTCGATTCACTGATTGTGGTGTGGGTCATACCTCGTCGGATTACGATGACCGCCAAGGCAACGCTCACCGACAATCCTTTGATTGCCTTGCTGTTCAAGGCTGTGGGAGTCGTGCCCCTTCGTCGGATAAGTGATGAAGCTCGCAAATCAACCGGAGTGCCGGTCGATCGCGCGCGTAATACCGAAGCTTTTCGAGAAATCCTGGACCTTCTCGAGAGACGTGGCGCCGTCCTTATCTTCCCGGAAGGCAAGAGCCACAATGAGTTTGGCCTCGAGCCGCTCCGATCGGGGATGGCGAGACTCGCGCTTCAAGCCCGGGATGAGCGCTCGATCGCAGGAGTGAGGATTCTCCCGGTCGGACTAGTATTCGAGAACAAGGGAGAACCAGGGACGATAGCCGGCGTCAACATCGGCGAAGCGATCGAGATGGACTCCTGGCCCAATGCTGATCACGTGGCATTGACAGAGGAGATCGCGGTACGACTTCGGAGGGTATCGGAGGAGGCGAAGGTGCCTCAACCTGAAGCGCCCGTCACGGGGAAGGAAAATCGCGGTTTGAAGGAGTGGCTGATCGGTCTGGTCGCATCGTGGGGCCGCCTGACACATCAGTTGCCGGTGAGGCTCGCCAGACGCATCGCGGTAAAAAGAAGTATTGACGCTGATCAGCCCGCGATGCTGACGATAATGTTTGGAATCGGCTTCGTGCTGCTTGCCTACGCCATCCAACTCACAATTCTCGGAACGCTCATTCGTTCCTTCTGGCTGAGCACGCTTTATCTGGTGAGCCTGCTTGCCGGCGCATACTGGGCTGCTTTCGAGCGGCACCCCCGCCGCTATTAGTTCAGGCGGACTTTGTATCGAGCCAGTTCTTTCCGACGCCGAGATCAACGACGAGCGGGACAGAAAGCTGGGCAGCGTGCTCCATTTCGTATTTCACGAGTTCCTGAACGCCCTCCAACTCGTCCGGCATCACTTCGAAAACGAGCTCGTCGTGAACCTGCAAAAGCATCTTGCTTTGCAGCCCCTTTGTTCTGAGTCCCTCGTCGATCCTTATCATCGCGATCTTGATCAGGTCCGCTGCTGATCCCTGGATTGGTGAATTTGCGGCCGTTCTCTCTCCAAATGCGCGGATATTGAAATTCCGCTCGCGTAGCTCGGGGATGTAACGTCGACGCCCGAAAATCGTTTGAACGAATCCGTTCTCGCGAGCAAACGCGATCATGGCATCCAGATAATTCCTCACACCTTGAAACCGCTCGAAGTAACGAGCAATGAACTCCTTTGCCTCGGCATGTTCGATATCGAGTTGCAGGGAGAGAGCGCGCGGGCCCTGACCATAAATCGTCGCGAAATTGATCGTCTTCGCTCTGCTACGCATTGTGCCGGTTACTTCGGCAAGTGGTACATCGAATATCAGCGCTGCCGTCTGGCGGTGAATGTCACCACCGGCCTGAAAAGCTTCCACAAACGCGGGATCATGAGAGAGGTGCGCAAGAAGGCGGAGCTCGATCTGTGAATAATCCGCCGCCAGGAGTTGCCATCCCTTGCGCGGGATGAATCCACGCCGAATGTCACGCCCAAGCTCCCGTCGAATCGGGATATTCTGAAGGTTTGGATCGCTTGATGACAACCGACCAGTGGATGCGACCGTCTGATTGAAGGAGGTGTGGAGACGTCGCGTCTTCGGATTGACGAGCCGTGGCAAGGCATCCAGGTAAGTGTTCTCGAGCTTCGAAAGCTCCCGATACTCCATCAGGAGAGTCGGCAGTACATGGCCTTCCTCCGCCAATTCGGTGAGAACGCTGACATCGGTGGAAGGCCCGGTGCTCGTTCGCTTCAGAATAGGAAGATTCAGTTTCTCGAAAAGAATCTCGCGTAGCTGAGGATTGGAGTTGATGTTGAACTCTATTCCGGCCGATTCGTAGATCTGCTTCTCTACGGCCTCGCGATCTGCCTGAAAGCGCTGCTTGAGCGAGGAGAACCACGGCAAGTCGATTGTGATCCCCGTCCATTCCATCTCGGCAAGGACATTCACAAGGGGGATCTCAACGCCGTCCAGGAGTCGAGTCAACTCATGAGACTCCAGCTGGGGCTCGAATATCTTCCGAAGACGGAGCGCCATGTCCGCGTCTTCGCACGAGTAGTCTCGAGCGGCTTCTATAGGGCATTCATCGAACGGAATCGCTGAGCGGCCTTTGCCACAAAGGTCCGCATAGGATGTCATCGTATGGTCGAGGAACTCGAGCGCCAGGACATCAAGGCCGTGGGACCTACGGCCCGGGTCAAGCACGTAGCTCGCCAGCATCGTGTCGAAATCCAGTCCAGCCAGACGAACGCCCGCACAACGAAGTGCCAGCAGATCGAACTTTGCATTCTGAGCGGTTTTCAGCACCGCCGGGTCTTCGAGAAGGTCCTTGAGTGGCTTCATCTCAGGCGAGTCAAGCGCCGGGAGGTTACGAACCTCAGTCGGGCGGTTACGCCGCAGTAGCCTGGCCGCGATGCTCGTCGAATCGCCGTTGCTCTTCTTCTTTTTTGCGGACACTTCCGGAAAAACTTCGTCCCCACCTCTGATGAGACCGCGATCTTCGGGTGCGTCCGTCGCAGATCGATCTCCGGCAAGATCGACAAGAAGCTCACCCTGTCCACCTTGCGAGAGGCGATGGCGAAGCGGAAAGTAGTAAGCCTCTCCCTCGCCTACAGCAATCGAGATCGAGATGATCGAGGACCGGAGTGGATCGACGAGCTGTGGACTGTCAGAGTCGATCATCGCTTCGATATCGAGGGCTATGATGCCTCTCTCGCGCGCTCGACCGACTGCCCGGGCCAGACCTTCAGCCGTATCGACGGTTACGTAATTGACCTGCTTCCTCGGTTGCTCCTCAGCCGACGGCGCGAGAACAGCGCTTTCCTTTGCCAACGCGTGAAACTCCAGCTCGATGTACAGATCGCGAAGCCGGTGGTGGTCTGGCGTTTTTATCTTGAGAGAGCTCAAGTCGAAGGGAACCTCGAGATCGTCGCGAATTGTGACTAATTCCTTCGAGAGACGGGCATTTTCGGCGTGTTCGATAAGGGCTTCCCGGGGGCGTTTCTTGGTAATCTCCCCGGCGTGCGCGAGAATCGATTCGAGATGCCCGTACTGCTTCACCAACTCGGAAGCTGTCTTGTCCCCAATGCCGCGAACCCCAGGGATGTTGTCGGACGAATCGCCCACGAGCGCGAGGTAGTCGGTGACGAATTCAGGCGCGACACCGAGACGCTCATCGGCGTTTTCTACTCCAACCCAGTGCTCCTCTACGTTGGCAGGGCCACCGCGACCGGGGTTCAACAGCCACACCCCGGGTTTGACGAGCTGCTGAAAATCCTTATCCCCGGATACGACTACTACGTTCACTCCCGCTTCAACGCTCCGTGCTACGAGCGTCCCAATGACATCGTCGGCTTCGTATCCAGGCAGAGTTAAAACAGGAATCCGGTACGCATCGAGTATCTGGGAAATGCGTTCCATGCCCCGATCAAAATCGGACTGGAGCTCCTCAGTGAGCTTCTCACGCGTGGCCTTGTAGGCGGGATAGCGCTCATGCCGGAAGGAGAGACCCGAGTCGTGCACCCATCCGAGGTAATCAGGCTGGTGCTTGGTGATCAGGCGCTGCAGAAAATTGGCGATCCCCCAGCTGGCCGATGTATTCTCGCCTTTGCTGGTGGTCAGGGGTCGGGAGATCAGCGCGAAAAAGGCGCGATAAATGAGGGCGTAGCCATCGACGAGGAAGAGTCGCGGGCTGTCTGGAGCTTTCATGAAGTCAATATAAAACGCCCTCGTTTCAGCTGAAGCACGAGAGCGTTTGAAAAGAGGCGAATCGTGTGGAGTGGGCTAAGCGTATTATCGCTGGCGACGGGCCGTGAGCGCGAGAAACTCCGTCTCGCTGGGCCTTGTCAATCTCCACTTTCCAGTCTCTTCGTAGAAGATCAGCTGCGAGTTGTAGTTCCGATACTGCCAGATCTGGATCCTCGCGGTATTTCCCATCTGCGTGTTGGAGATGGTCTGATTCACGTTCTGTTCGACGATTTGGTCCGGCTCTCCGAGAGCCACGAATACTATCCCGCGGTCGGACAACCATCCCGGATTCCGGTCCATTCTAAACTCGCTGTTCGCCAGCTGAATGCGGCCAAAGTATGCCTGCATGTCTTCATTTATCGGAGTTTCGGGTACGGGGTCGGTGGCACGGAGGAATTCCGCCCAGACGGTGGCACGTCTTTCGGGGGGAGCGTTTCGAAGCGCATTCAGACGGCCCGGATTGGCGAAGTACCGGAGATATCCCAGCATGTCCTCGAACGACATGAGGGGAATGTCTTCGCCGAAGCTCACGAACAATGGGGCTTTAACGGTGTCCGGCCCGTCACGGCGCGTAAAAGAAACCTGAGCAACGCCAACACCCACGGTGGAGATCGGCACGCTTACAACGCCGCTGAACAACCCACCTCGACGTCTGAGCGTAGCTGAGTCACGCCATAGTTGCGTTCCTTTGTCATTACGAACGACAAAGTCTACCGGCAGTCGATTCCCCTGGCCGTATCCTTCGACGTAAATCGCCACGGTACTGTCACGACCGAATACGGCACTCGATCTTGGGCTTGCAAGCAGGCCGGGCACGGAATCGAGAGTCGACCTCCCGGTCGCCTCGTAGACGAGGACCGGAGTAGAGAGACGCCCAGTCCCCAAACCAGGGACCGTTATCGTCGCCAGCTGAGTCGCACCCCTGGATCCGCCCACATCACGCACCATCGCCGTAACCGCGTAAACTCCTGGCCGGACGTGAAAGAAATGTTGGAAGATGATGCTCTCATCCGTACGGGTAACTTCTCGAAATGAACCGACACGAACGATTTCCATAGCATCGATGTTCGCCACCTCGATATCGCCGCGATTGAGGCTGAGTTTAACCTCGTATGGAGCTCGATATCGATCTCCCTCTCTGGTGAATGTGAGCGACCGGTTCGGGACCGAAATGCTCACCAGCACGAGGGTGGTATCAGGAAATGCGGTTCCAAAGGAGGAGACCTTTCCGACAAAGGTTACGGGACCAGAAGCGGCGATGAGGCCAATCTCCCGGTAGAGCTCGCTGACATCCGGGGCAGCGGTTCCGGATGGGGGAAGTGCCCGCGGATTAGGCTGGGAGTTGACATTCGAACCCGCGGAACCGCACCCACTCATGACAGCAGTTCCGAGAAGGAGCAGCCCCAAGCAGGATCTGTGAGAAATCAGCATGAGCGGTTGATACCCTATCAGGTGTTGCGGGTTTCTATTACCTTCGCGACGTGTCCCGAGAACAGATGGTCGGCGCATCGGTCGCTGACTATGCCATCAGGAAAGAGGTAGGAGAAGGCGGTACATCCGCCGTGTACCTCGCCGATCATCCCAATCATGGCACCGTAGCACTCAAAGTGCTACGGGAGAAACTACGCCAGGATAAAACGGCGGTTGCGCGTTTCGTGCGCGAGGCGCAATACGGCGCCAGAGTAAAACACCCCAATGTCGTCGAGACTATCGAGATAGGCGAAGCAGCCGGACTGCATTTTCTCGCGATCGAGTGGGCCGAAGGCGAAATTCTGGAGCGTTACGCCAAACAGCATGCGCCGCTTCCGAAAGACGAAGTTGCGACGATTGTCACGCAGATAGCAGCCGGCGTTCAGGCAGCGCATGACGCCAATATCGTTCATCGCGATCTGAAACCCGAAAACGTGATGTACGACCCGAAGACCAGGCTGGTAAAGCTGCTCGACTTCGGTATTGCCACCGACACACAAGCTTCGAACGACGAGCGCTTGACCCGAGCTGGATTCTTTGTCGGCACGCTGATGTACATCGCGCCTGAAGCCCTGTCGGGTGAAATCGTGACGGCTGCCGCTGATCAATACAGCCTCGCCACGATCGCGTACTTCCTGCTGACACGCTGCTTGCCCTACACCGCAAAGGCTCCGCGTGAGATGTTCACTCAGCTCTTGACGATGCCGCCTATTCCGTTGAAGGAGGCCGGCGAGGAAGGGCTCGATTTCTCGCTGGAGCTAGACGCAGTCGTAATGCGCGCGCTCTCTCGAGCACCGTCAGCCAGATACCCCAGTGTCATGGCCTTTGCGAACGCGTTTGCCGAAGCCGCCAAGGTCGAGCCAGAACAACCCAAAATGCTGGATAAGTTCAAAGGATTACTTCGACGTAACCGGTAGATCGTCAGGATCGACCGGCAGCCAGAGAGTAAACGTCGATCCTTTGTCGAGCTCGCTTTCAAGCTCCACCATTCCGCCGATCAGTGCGGCGAGCCGGCGAGAAATTGCGAGACCCAATCCAGTCCCGCGCTCGGCTGAGTTGCCTCGGGGACCGGCATCTATCTGCTCGAACTCCTCGAAGATCCGACTTTGATCGGCAGGGTCGATTCCGATTCCCGTATCAATTACCTGAATACCAATCCAGGGATTGCTTGGATAGGAACTCCGATCGATGCTCGCGGGCCCACTGTCGGGGATGGAATCAACAAGACGAGTGCGAATGATGATTCCACCCTCGTTTGTGTATTTCACCGCATTCCCCAGGAGATTTACAAGAATCTGCCGCAGGTGAGTGGGATCGGTTCGGACCCGCGGCAGTGCTGCGCCCATCACAAGCGAAAGGCTGAGACCTCTTTCGCTTACCAGCGATTCAATCTCACTAGCCACGTCGAGAACGAATGGACGCAGGTCGATGTTCTCAGTATGAATCTCGAGTCGGCCGGCAGCCATTTTGGCGAGGTCGAGAACCTGATCAACCAGGTGTCGAAGGTGATTGGCGGACGCTTCTATGCGCTCGACCGGCTTCACCTGCCGCGGCGCGAGCTCCCCGTAGACGCCTTCGCGTAACAAGTCTACAAAACCCACGATGGCGTTCAGCGGAGTTCGTAGCTCGTGAGACACATTCGCGAGAAACTCACTCTTCATCCGATTCACACGCAGAAGCTCTGAGGAAAGTCTTTCCAGCTCTTTCGACCGCTCCACCAGACTACGCGCTTGACGCCGCTCGTGCCGAAGAACGAGCCCAAGACCGAGTACAGTTGCAAGGGAGACAATCCACCCGACTAAACCGGTCCAGTGATCGAACCCGATCATCGAAAGAAGATGCATTGACTCCAATCATAAGAATCCATAACCTCCCGCACCATGACCGATCATTCTGTCCTCGTCACGCTGCTGGCAGAACACTCTACCAGACGCGGGGAGTTCACGCTCGCATCCGGCAAACAGTCCAAGTACTACATCGATGCAAGGTTGACAACGATGAGCCCAGAGGGCTTGTCCGTAATCGGCCGGTTGGGACTTTCGACTCTACGGCAATCGGGATGGGCAATTGATGCGATTGGCGGTCTTACGCTTGGCGCCGATCCGATTTCCTACGCGATCAGCTACGCCAGCGCCGAGTCTGATCGACCACTACGTGCATTTACCGTACGAAAGGAGACAAAGGCCTACGGAACCGGGAGACTCATAGAAGGCCCCTTTAGAGAAGGTGACCACGTCGCCGTGATCGAGGATGTGATCACAACTGGTGGATCGGCGCTCCGCGCCATCGAGGCAATTCGCGCCGCGCATGGAATCGTGGAGGGAGTGCTAGCTCTGGTCGACCGCGAAGAAGGCGGCCGACAGGCTATTGAGTCCGCTGGTGTCTCGATCATCAGCCTTGTCTCAGCAAGTCAAATCATCAAGACGCTCGAGGCTTAGAGGCTCGACGCGGCTGAACCTTAGGAATCCAGCCCGGATATGCGGTTGAAGGGCGGAAAGTGCACAGGACATCGGCATACGGAAGAATCAGGTCTGTTCTGAATAGCTGAAGCATTCCCTGGCCATCGTATGTGCTCCTGAATTTTACCGGCGACATTTTCATCACGGTGCGAACGTGGCGCCCAAAACTCTGGGGCGATGAGTAGTCGAGATGATTCGCCACACGTGCAACGGATAATCCCGGATTCTCGAAGAGTCTCGCAGCGCGTATCAGCCTGGCCAGTGACAGATATCGTTTCGGAGCCGGCAGCTTCGCACGGAAGAAACGGCTCATCAGAGTGCTCGGAAGAATGTTGAGATGACGCGCCAGCTGACGCACAGTCGAAACTTTCGGTGGGGATTCGAACAACAGCTCGATAAAGCGCCAGCAATCTTCGGATACTCCTGGTAAATCCAGACTTATCTGGTTCAGTGCTGACCGTTGCAGGTCACTCGAACCTTGCGTTGCAAGGATGTTTCTGAGCGTCTGCCAACCGGCCGGCATTCTTGCATCGACGAGCGTGCGGATCCCGAGCTGCCCCAGAGCAAGTGTCGCATGCGGTGTCGAGCTTTGCGTCTCGGTAAGTAACGCGACGGTGGGAACTCTCGGGAATTCACGTACCATTGCCGCGACCCTGCTGGAATTCTGAGAGCCATAGCGAGTAACCGAGATGAGAACCAGATTCGTTTTCTGTTGTCTGAGATCCGAAAGAATCTCATCGAGCGATTCTCTATGAAGGGCGTCGCACAATCCCTGCGCTGCTGCATCAACTCTGGAACGTTCCAGAGGCGTCAGGATAGTGGAGACCGGAGTACGGTTGCTGCGCTTCGAGTCGGATGACATATAGCTCCTCACGGTTTGTGGGTGGGACCGCGCCGATCGGGAACAATACGGTCACCCCGTCAGAAGACCGTCACGCTATGGTTGGGCTGAAACCAGGATCTACCTGCCATCGTCATTCTGCTATATTTGCCTAGGCAAGTGGTCGGACGATCGCGCATAAGTATCCATGTGATACCTATTCGAGGAAAGTCCGGGCTCCAGTGGACAGGCTGCCAGGTAACGCCTGGGCACGAATGGCGCGAGCTATTCGTGACGGAAAGTGCCACAGAAAACAGACCGCCACCTTTACGGGTGGCAAGGGTGAAACGGTGGGGTAAGAGCCTACCGCGCACGTGGCAACATGTGCGGCATGGCAAACCCCAGCTGGGAGCAAGGCCAAATATGCGGCGAGAGGCGTCCACCTCGATCAAGACACCGCGGGTAGGCTGCTAGAGAACATGGGTGACCATGTTCGTAGAGAAATGATCGTCCGGATTACGAAAGTAACCCGACAGAACCCGGCTTACAGACCATTTGCCCATGGATTGCAGCAACCTCCGACGGAATACCGTCGGAGGTTGTTCTTTTTCCCAATGAGGATGTTATTGAAGAGTGAAGACTATGCGTCGTAGAAGGCATCACTTGTACTTCTTCGTTCTCATCACGACTGGGTGCGCACCTTCTGTTGTGCAACGGCCCGTTCAGCCCACGCCATTGCCCCCATTGCCGAGTCCAGTTCCATCTGCCGCTGGTGGCTGGATGATTAACCATTCATCTGGCGCAATTTCCTACCAGATATCGAGAAGTGCGGCGATCGAGAGCCAATCAGACTTGAATCCTCATCGAGAAATTTCAACGAACACGGCACGCGAACACCTAACTCTTGACTTGGCTGGTGACACGATTCGTTTCACAGCAATCATGGACACATCTTCAACCACGACTCAAGGAATAATCGGACCTGTGCAGCCCGTTCGACTGCCAGTGCAGCTATCTGGATTGCAAATAGGCGATAGCCTGACAATCTCAACTGACAGTACCACAGAACGATGCAATCCGGTCAGCTCTTCACTTGCGGCGGATCTGCACAATTTGCTGATTGGATTTCCCATTCAGCTTTCACAGGGGAGTAGCTGGCGCGATTCGCTGGAGTTAAGCACATGCCAAGGCATGATCCCGACTACAGTGCATATCGCCCGATCATATGTCGTCTCAGGCGAAGCTTCCTATCAGGGGTTGCCGGTCGTCGTAGTACAACGCCGAGATTCAATTCACGCTCACGGGGAAGGAGCGCAGCAACAGCATCGGGTGATACTCGACGCGAGTGGAACTGGAAGCGCGACCTACTACCTGAATCCGCAAAATGGATTCATACTACGCCTAAACACCGAGCAGAACCTGGATCTCGCGATAGCCACCTCAGGCAAGATCAACCGCTTCAAGGAAAGCTCAACACAGAACTTTAGCTCTGTTCGCTAATCAACAAGCCGGAGTGGCATAACCAGGCACATAAACGATGCAGGATCCTTCCAGCCCTCAGGCTCCACGGTGGCCGCGCGCTCAGGTGCTTTGAAAGTCAGACGAACTTCATCGGTCGGGATATAACGCAGGATCTCAAGGAGATAACTTGCGTTGAATCCGATATCGAGTTGATCGCCGGTGTAGCGAATAGGGAGTTCGTCCTGGGCCTCACCCAAATCTGGTGTCTGCACGCTGAACTTCAGCATACCCGAGTTGAAAGAGAGGCGGATTCTATGTGTCTGATCTGAAGCAATCACAGACATTCTCTTCAGGGCGCTTGCGAGAGCAACCTTATCGGCAATCGCTACCCGGTCATTATCCTTTGGAATTACTTGTTCGTAATTCGGATACGGGCCTTCGATGAGTCGCGTAAAAACGGCGGTAAATGGAGATCTGAAGCCGATGTGATTATCGCCACGCGCGATCTCGAGCTCTTCCTCGGCCGGGAAAAGTCTCCTCACCTGTTCAAGTGCCTTTGGCGGAACGATGAGATCACTCGCCGGAGCGTTAGCCGAATTTATCGGCATTTCCATCTTTGCCAGTCGATGGCCGTTTGTTGCCACCATACGCATCTTGTCCGGCCTGAGCTCCCAGAGTACGCCATTCAGAATTGGTCTGCTCTCCTCGGAGGAGACTGCAAATGACGTATGCGAAATCAGCTGTTGAAGGTCTCCCGATCGGATCCTCCAGCTGTCATTGAATCGTACCGACGGAAATGTAGGAAATTCATCCCGGGGAAGGCCCAGAAGCTTGAATCGGGATCGTCCGCAATCGAGCGTAACGCGTTGCTCGCCAACCGCGGCAATTTTTACCGGAGCTGGTGGTAATTCTCGAGCAATTTCACTCAGCTTCTTGGCGGGGATCGTTACAGCACCAGCTGCCTCCACATCCGCCATGACCTCTGTGCTTACAGCTATATCCAGGTCAGTTCCTGAAAGCTTGATCCCCTTGTCTGTGGTCTCGAGAAGAATATTTGCGAGCACCGGCAACGTCGTTTTCGCTGGAATGCTTGCTGCAACAGCTGCCAGTCCTTCTTGAAGCTTTTCGCGAGAGATCGTGAAACGCATCCCTTCCCCTGTGGAAATTCGGGTGAGGTACTAAGTACTCTTTTATAGAGACTTAGAATAGTAGCCGCAGTAGGCTTTGTGGACTTCTGTTGAACCGGTCTAACTTATGGCGGCAGCAGAGTTTCCGCCATGCTGCGTGATGTGTGGTCGGATGTGGGTAATAAGAGATTTCAGACGTTGTCGACATAGAGTCAGGATGCTCTGATCGTTTCCACATGGGGAATCGAGCGGAAGTTGAAAGCTTCTAGTGAATTACGGATTCGATTGATTCGAGCTTTGAGTTCGGAATCCTGAGTAATACTTTGTTGGACTTTTTCGAGGCTATGAATGACAGTGGAGTGATCCCGTCCTCCGAAAGCATTTCCGATTTCGACTAATTGTGTCGAGAGAAGCTCACGGACCAGGTACATAGCGATTTGCCGAGGTGTCGTGAGCGTTTTTGTTCGAGTCTTCGAGCGAAGTCCATCGACTGTAACTCCCCACTCTTTGGCAACTGCCTGCTGGATGGTAAAGATGGTGAGTAAGGCACTGCCTTCGTGTTGAAGTCCCTCGATTGCACGAAGCTTGTCGCGAAGTGCTTCTCGAGCGACATCAACGGTGATGTCTTTGTGCTTGAGGGAGGCGTAAGCAAGAAGCTTGATTATCGACCCTTCCAGCTCACGTACGTTTGATCGCACGTGCTCAGCGATGAAATGAATGACGTCATCTGGAATTGTCAGCTCAAGACGATCCAGCTGTGCCTTCTGCTTGAGAATCGCCACCCGATGCTCGAAGTCGGGGAGGCTGATATCAGCTACCATACCCCACTGAAATCTGCTGATGAGTCTTGCTTCGAGGCCGGCGATCTCTGATGGAGGTCGGTCACTGGTGAGAACGATCTGACGACCTGCCTCGTAAAGCGCATTGAAGGTGTGAAAAAACTCTTCCTGGGTTGTTTCCTTCCTCCCTTTCAGAAAATGAACATCATCGATCAGCAACAGATCCGTTTCACGGTACCGGCGGCGGAACTCAGCTCCGGTGCGATCCAGGATGGAGCCGATCAACTCGTTCATGAACTGTTCTGTACCCACATACGTAATCCGGGTTTTTGGACTTCGCTGTAGGGTCTCGTGTGCAACTGCCTGCATTAGGTGAGTTTTCCCCAGACCCGTATCACCATATATAAAGAGGGGGTTGTAAACCTTTCCAGGTGCCTGACTTACGGCGTTAGCAGCAGCCGCAGCAAGCTCATTGGACTTCCCCACTACGAAGAGATCAAACGTGTAGCGTTCGCTTAGTGGCGGTGAGCTGGTTCCATTGTGGGGAACCATCGGCTTCGATGCAGGCGGAGGGCTGACGAAAAAATCCATCTGGGAGCGTTTTTTCCGCTCCTCATGAACTCTGAACGCGACGCGGACCGGGTACCCAAGGACTATAGGGGCATAGCTCGACAACAACTCAGCATGCTTGGAATCATTCCAGTCCGCTGTAAACTGGTCAGGAGCTCCTACGAAAAGGGTGCCCCCCTCGATGGTTAGAGCTTCGGTAGGCTCGAGCCAGGCTTGGAAGGTTTGATCGGGGAGTTCCTGGCGCGCGCGATCGAGCAGGCGTTTCCAGACTTCAGCGGGGCTCAGCGACATGACGCCGTTACCCTAGCCCGTTTATGTGGAAAAGTCAAACGACGATGCCACGAATTCCTTCACCTGACTTGAACTATCTTCAATGCTGGAATAGTTTTACCGGCTCTGTACCGCACTCGTTCTTTTTGGTTTCTGGAGCATTGTAATGGGCAAGCCCACCTACCGTCCCCGCAACAAGCGCCGTATCCGCACGCATGGTTTCAGGTTGCGGATGGCTACTAAATGGGGACGCGAAGTTCTTAGCAGGCGCCGCAAGAAAGGACGTAAACGGCTAACCGTCCAATTGCCGACAAAGTACGCCGGCGCCTAAAACGCTCGGGTTTCCTCGCAGCCGACGGCTGACGAGTGAAGCCGATCTAGAAGCAGTAAGGCGTACAGGGAAGCGCATGCAAACTGAGCGTCTGGAGGCTCGGGCATCTGCTTCCCTGTTGTTGCATCCACGGGTCGGGATAGTTGTCCCGAAACATAGACACAAGATCGTCGATCGAAACCGTGTGAAACGCCGACTGCGCGAGCTCGTAAGGAGTAAGCTGCTACCAGGGCTACAGGGAATCGATGTTCTCGTTCGCGCCAAACCGGAGGCATACGATTCCAGCTATTCGCAGCTTGCCGGAGACATAGGCACGATTGGCGAGTGGACATCGCGAATATCTCGTTGACGCATGCGGTCCATATTTATTCTTCTGATTCGCGGCTATCAGCTGGCCTTATCGCCGTTATTTCCAGCTAGTTGCCGTTACTATCCAACGTGCTCGGCCTATGCGCTCGAAGCCTTCGAGCGATACGGGGTGATAAAGGGAATGAGGCTAACTGTCAGCCGCATTCTTCGCTGCCACCCTTTTCGGCCAGGCGGTTACGACCCGGTTCCCTGAATGGATAAGCGCTTCTTTCTCGCTCTTTTTCTCTCGCTCGTCGTCATTGCGATTTCGCAACTGTTATTTCCACCATCCAAGCCGCGAGGCTCTGGCCAAACGGCGCTGGGAAAAGACTCCGCTTCAAGTCAAAACCGTACTGCCTCATCAACTCAACCAGCGGGAACGCAGGTATCAGCAGTACCAGCTCCGACAAGCACAGGACAGCGTGCTACGGCAGGAACTGCAGTTACCGCTGCATCATCGCAAGTAGTCGCCGAGACCACGACGGTTACTACACCCAAGGCGATCTACAAATTCAGCAATCTCGGCGCAGCTCCGATATCGATCGTTATTCGAGACTACAAGAACAGATCGGCGAGTGGTGGTCTGGTCGATTTGGGAATCCCAGGTGCTCCGCCAGTGAGATATCGGCTCGTTACGCCCGCGGACACAGCGGATTTGGCGCAGACACCCTTTCGGCTTTCGCGAGTCACGAATGCCGGCGGAGATGAGACTCTCACCTACAGCGCAACGGTAAAAAATCTTGCCGTCTCAATCTCCTATAGCATTTCACAGGATACGGCAGCGAGCTATACGCTTCGTGTGAATGGAGCGGTTGCAGGAGGGCAGAGGCCAGCGTACCTCATAATGAGTCTTCCGAAGACGCTACTGCCAACCGAAGCCGACACCATCGGTGATCATCGGACTCTTGCCTACAGTTTTAAGCCACAGCGAGATCATGCCCGAAGCGTTCTCTTCGGCAGCCTCGATCCAGGCGAGAAAACGCTCGAAGCCGGCCCGCTTAATTGGGTGGCGATAAAGAACAAATACTTCGTGTTTGGTGTTCTTGCCCCACCAAACGGAACACCATTCAGTGAAGTCACACTGGCGGGTGGGCCACGCACGTCGAAAATCGCTACGAATGCATCAGCAGATGTGGTCCAGGAGATTCGCAACGGCGCCTTTTCATTCGAGATCTACGCGGGACCTCAGGAATCACAGCGTCTCATGCGGATGGGCCAGGATTTCGATCACGTAAACCCTTACGGCTGGCGTTTCCTCCAGAGCGTAGTACATCCGATTGCGTCAAAGGTCATTCAGGCTCTGCTCTGGATGCACAATCGACTCAATCTGACTTACGGATGGGTGCTTGTGATTCTGGGAATCCTGGTGAGGCTCGCGCTCTGGCCGCTGAACCAGAGCACAATGCGCTCGAGCCTGAAGATGCAGGAGCTGCAGCCGAAGCTGGCGGCCGCGCAGAAGAAGTACAAGGATCCAAACCAGCAGCGTGAAGCGATCATGAAGGTTTATTCGGACGCTGGCGTGAGCCCCTTTGCCGGGCTGACAGGGTGCCTGCCCGCGCTCCTTCCCATGCCGATTCTTTTCGCGCTGTTCTTCGTTTTCCAGAACACGATCGAGTTCCGTGGTGTGCCATTCATGTGGCTGCACGACATCTCCATCAAGGATCCGCTCTACATTCTGCCTCTACTGATGGGTGCGTCCATGTATCTGCTGTCGTGGATTGGAATGCGTAATGCTCCTCCAAACCCACAGGCGAAAATGATGGGCTACATGTTCCCCGTTATGATGACGGTCGTCCTGCTGAACATGGCGTCAGGCCTCAATCTCTACTACACAGCGCAGAACATTGCAGCGCTTCCACAGCAGTGGATGCTGGCGAGGGAACGCGCAAAAGCACGTCCCGCAGGGTAGGGGTAGGGAGGTTTCATGCTGCGTGTCACGTATATTGGTCACGCAACGCTACTAATCGAAATCGGGGGGAAGCGGATTATCACCGACCCCAATTTCGATCCAGCGCTCGGCAAATTTCTCGCGCGTGTCAGCGCTCCCGGTATCGCACTTGACGCTCTTCCGAAACTCGACGCCATACTGCTGACGCATGCGCACGCGGATCATCTGTCGTTTGATTCTCTCGACGCCCTTCCGGGAGACATTCCTCTGTTCTCTCCCCCCGCGATTGCAAGGTGGTTGTCGAAGCAGGGTTATGGCCACGCGGTTGCCGTGGCTCCAGGAGAAACAACCGAGCTCGATGGCGTAAGGATTCGCGCGGCTTCCGCCACGCACAAAGGGAATCGTTACGGGGTGGACCGCTGGAGAAGCGCAACTAATATGTATCTCCTTGATACGAATTCAGTGTCATGCTTCTTTGCTGGAGACACGGCCCTTACCTCCGACACGACACACCTCGTAGAGAACAACCTCGTCGCGAAAGGACGGAACCTGGACTTGGCCCTCCTGCCCATCGGGCATGCGCCGTGGTGGAAGCCAGGATTTCGCAAGGGTCATCTCACGAGCAGTGATGCGTTGACTCTTTTCGAGAGACTCAACGCCAGATACTTCATCCCCTACCACTGGGGGACGTTCAATCACGTCACGTCGACTGCTTTCGATGCAATCGACAGACTGAGGGCGACACTCGAGAATCATCCGCTTCATCCCTCGGTGAAGATCCTGGAACCCGGTACTACCTTCGTCCTTCCGGTCGTGAGCGTGTGACATCGCCTGGCACATCGGCAGTACAACTGGAGGACACGATTGTCGCCCTTGCCAGCGCGCCGGGCCGAGGTGCCATCGCGCTAGTGAGGCTGAGCGGTCGGGATGCGTTTCTAATCGCCGCGACGATATTGCGAGCTTCGCTCCAGGAGCCACGAATAGCCCATTTGTGCGATCTGTTTGATGGTGAGGAGAAACTCGATCAGGCACTGGTCACGCTATTCCCGAGTCCCAACTCTTTCACTGGCGATGACACGGTCGAGTTCTCAATTCACGGTGGAAATCTCGTCTCGAGCTCCGTAGTCGCGGCCCTGATTTCATCGGGCGCCCGACAGGCAACGCCTGGGGAATTCACGCGTCGAGCGGTACTGAATGGGAAGCTCGACATACTTCAGGCCGAAGCAATCGGTGACCTGATAGATGCGAGCTCCCACATCATGCAGCGGACAGCACTGAGCCAGCTGGATGGAGGGCTATCGCGTCGTCTACTGAAGCTGAGAAGTGATCTTATCGGGCTCGAAGCGCTGATTGCCTACGATGTCGACTTCCCCGAGGAGGACGACGGACCAGTCCCCCGAGAAAAGATTGATCAATCCGCGGAGGAAATTGCCGGAGCTTTGCAAGCGCTCATCTCCACCGGGCCGGCCGGCGAAGTCATCCGTGAAGGCGCGCTCGTAGTGATCGCCGGCCGGACGAACGCCGGAAAATCGTCTCTCTTCAACGCGCTTCTGGGTCGGGCGCGCGCGATCGTGACCGAAATCCCAGGCACTACTCGGGACGCACTCGAGGCTGTGATCGATAGCGGCAAGTGGCCGTTGCGTCTCGTCGATACGGCTGGGCTGAGGGAGACCGAAGATCGAATCGAGCGTCTCGGAATCGAAGTGAGTCAGCGCTATCTGTCGAGCGCGGCTGTCGTGCTAGCGTGTGGGGAAGATTCCAGGAGCCTCGAGGAGACCGTCAGCGTGGTGAGTCGCGTGTCGAGAGCCCCGGTAGTGCCAGTGCGTACCAAGACCGATTTAGTATCAACCAGAGACGAAAGGCGGATTCCTGGTGCCATCGCAGTGAGCGCGGAAACTGGAGCAGGACTGCAGGATCTGTTGCGCGCGATAAATGAAACTCTCGATGCACGCCACGGCGAAGTAGTCCCCGATCTGCCGATACTGACGAGGGCACGTCATCGGAAAGCTCTCGAAATTGCGCGTTCGGAGCTCGAGGAATTCAGGAGCGGATGGCGGGAGGAGAAACTTCCAGCGACGGTCATTGCCGTCCATCTTCGAACCGCGGTCCATGCGCTCGAGGAGCTGATAGGAGCTGTGGAGATCGAGGATGTGCTCGATCGGGTGTTCAGTTCCTTTTGTGTGGGAAAGTAGGTCTAGGCGGATGCGACAGCCGAGCTGCCGAGTGATGTGATCTCATCGGCGCTGGCGCGGATCGCCCATGCCAGCCCACGCGAATCGACAGCCTGCTCGACCATCTTCGTACCTAGGAAATAGCCGCTTCGCTCCGGAAAAACATGACGTTCGACTGTTCGTGCGTCGTCGCTCATTCCGCCGGATAGATATCGAAGGCGGAGTCCGAGACCGGCCCGGTCCAGATCGCTGTTGAGGGCTCGGGTCATCAAGGGCTCGAGCTCACGGACGCTGGCGTACTCGCGCCTGGTGTAGCCGTAGTACTCCCAGGCGGCATGTCCTGGACTGATTGCCCTCGATGCGATCGTTGCCAACCCCTCGTTGATCATCAGCTCACGAAGGGAAGCGCGTCTACCGGTTTCCCAATAGGAATAATATCCGCCGGCATCGTCAATCAGCTGTTTCATCTCGCTCCGACTGGTTGGCGAGGTATAGCGGACGGTGTGTGCTATTTCGTGGGTGAGCCACAGGGGAATCAGCTCCGGGTCGAGACCCAAGCCCTGAGTTTCCGGGTTCGTCACGCTGGTGAAATGCTCGAGGCAGACAAAAGCGACGCCTTTCCCTTCGACCACAAGCTCGCCGGCATTTGCAGCGCCGACGCCAACCATGAGCACAACGTCTATGTCCGTGTCGACTTCAAGAAGCGTCCTGCACTGCTCTTCCGTGTTTCGGGCAAGGGAGACGACGTCGATTCGTTCGAGCATCGTGCGAAGGTCTACACGGCTTGCAAGTGCGGCAGAGCGAACGACTTCCAGAAAATGGGGCCCTGCCGGGTCCAGCACATAGTTGTGCCAGTAAGCTTCTAGGAAGCGGCGGTGGTTTTCGAAGTAGCGGAGATAGGCGGCGACACGGTCGGTACTGTTATGAACTGCGAAGAAGTCAGGCAGTAGGTTGATGAGCATCAACGACCAGGTCGCGGGGTGGTGAGCCAGTCGCGGTTTTTGCGATGCGAGAAGATACAATCCACGCAAACTCTCAACAAGCCCGATCTCCGTCGCAATGATTTTAAAATCATGGCACAGATATTCCCTCTCTTTTTCCGAGAGTTCGAGCGCCGATAGGGAGGAGTAACCCATGACAACGCTGCGTCAGATCGAGCTTCGTTGTCCCGTGTGTGACAACGAGTTCAAATCTCAGACTGTAGTTTCGACGAATGCGTTCGGTGGAAAGCGGACAGATTTCCACGAACGAGCCGCCGGAACTCAGCCACTCGCCTATTTGATCCATATGTGCAGCGAGTGCGGCTACTCGGGTGGAGAGGGTGACTTTACAGCCGCGGCGGATGTCAGCCCCGTGCTGAAACAGCACGTTCTCGAAGAGCTTGCCCCGCTTCGACCGGCATTAGTTTGTGGGTCTGAGAAATACGAAGCCGCTGCCAAGGTTGCACAATGGCAAGCCCTGGACCCGCGCCATATCGCGGACCTTCTTCTTCGTGCCGCATGGTGCTGTGTCGATGAGGGAGACGCAGAGGCGGAACGCTACTTCCGTCGGCACGCGGCGTGGATGTTCGAGGAATCGCTTCAGGCCTACGACGCCGTGCCGAGAGACGAGCGGGCAATCCTCACCTATCTGGTCGGCGAGCTGTGGAGGCGAATCGGGGATACGAAGACGGCGACAACCTGGTTCGATCTAGTGGAGAGCGAAGTTACGGATCCACAGAGCCAGCAATGGGTCATCGATGCTGCTGAGCAGCAGAAGGTTAATCCCAGGGAATGGTTCGGCTAGCGATCAACGGGTGCCGAACAATCTATCCCCGGCATCTCCAAGCCCCGGAAGTATGTAGCCCTGCTTGTTGAGCTCCCGATCGAGCGCCGCACAATAGATCTGAACATCCGGGTGCGCTTCGCTGAGA
>Ga0193699_10000263_pt1 | contig 23770 bp, 20 predicted proteins | sample L3c2metaG_FD_160095 | JGI IMG/M metagenome (GOLD analysis project Ga0193699, IMG submission 160095) | Soil microbial communities from a riparian zone of the East river system, Colorado, United States - L3c2 | ecosystem: Environmental > Terrestrial > Soil > Riparian zone | place: USA: East...
TGCGACCCGCGCCGTCGCCGCGCAAGTTATCAAAATGAATGCCGAATTTCTTGCATCGCAGGGGGCGGCCGGGGTCGCAACCGTCGCGTTTGGCCGCGTGCTTGGAGTCCTGGGGCCCATCGCGCTTGGCATTACCGCCGTCGTCGACGTTTTCAAGTTGATGGGCTACGCGACCGATCTTGCGAAGCAGAAGATTGAGGATTTTTACAACACCGCGGACCGCGCTGGCAAGGCGGGCGTCTCGACTGACTTTTTCCAGCGCATGACTAAAACCGGCGAAACGCTGAAACTTACCGTCGAAGATATCAACAGCGCCCTCGACAAGTTTGCAGCCAAATCGCAGGCCCGGCTGGGTGGCAGCGACCTTGATAAGCGAATTGCCGAACTTAAGGACGTTGGCAATTTTACCGGCAACCCCAACGTTGCCGCTGTTAGCAACGCGGTCGGAACTGAAGCCAAGCTCCGCGCGACCGTTGACCTAATCACAGACGCGCTGGCAAAGGGTGAACGCCTTGCCGCCCTCGATCTCGCCGACAAGGTTTTCGGCTCAAAGATCGCCGACAATCTCCGGTCAAATTCCACCTATCTGAAGGAAATGCTGGCCACCGCCGACAAGCTAGCCGCGTCCAAAATCGTCTCAAGCGAGGAAATCGGGCGCGCGATCGATCTAAAAAACCGACTAGAGGACGCGCAGAAGGTTTTAACTGAGCGCTTCAAGCCGATTCAGGACGATCTCGCTAAGCTCGGCATGAACTATCACGAAAGCTGGGTTTCGATTTACGAATACATGGGTAAAGGCGTTGGCGTTGGTAACGACCTATATGCCGCGCTCAAGGAAATCCCGGACATCCTCGCCCGCGCCGGCAATGCGTCGTTCTGGACAAAGCTGACCGAATTCACCGGAAATCTTGGCCTCAATTCAGATCCCGCGTCGCTCGGCATTACGCCGATCGGCACGACGGGGGAAGGTTCACCGGCACACACAAAACTTGCTGGCCTCTTGAGCAACCCCGCCGCCGTCAGAAAGGCGATGCAGGATGCGATCGATATTGAGACCAAGGTTCTAGGCGATACGTCCAAGGCACCATCCACGGCGCCGAAAGCTCCAACTGCCGATCGCGACCCGTTTCAGTCTGCGCTTGATCAGGGCAATCGGCGCATCGCAATCGTTGATGCCGAAACCGCAAGCATCGGTAAGAACAGCGAAGCCCGCGAACGGGCCAAGATTGTCGCCAATCTCGAGGAAGCGGCCAAGCGCGCCAACGCGGCGGCGGGAAAAGAGCTTTACGGCGTCACGGAAGCCACGAATCCGAAAATCGCGGAACAGGCTGACCGAATGCTTGCCGCCGCTAAGGCTGCTCGCGTGCAACAGGAAGCCTTCCAAGGCGTCCAAGATGCTTTGCGCTACGCAGGGAACCAGACGCTTGAGATTCTGGACCAGATCGGAAGAAAGGGAACGACCTTCGGCTCGGTTATGGCGAGCGTGTTTCAAAACCTCTCCCGTCAGATGCTCATGGCCGCGATCACTGGCGAGGGCGCTTTTGCAAAGCTGTTTGGGATTGCCGGGGGTAATGGCAGCGTCGGCGGGCTGTTCGGCGCTATCGGATCGATGTTCACGGGCGGCGGATCGGCCTTGCCGATGCCCGGCGACGGCGCATTCATTGGGCCGGTCCTGCGGGCGGGCGGCGGCGTCATTAATGGTCCTGGCACCGGCACGTCAGACAGTATCCCGGCGCGCCTGAGCGAGGGCGAGTTTGTCGTGAACGCCCGTGCGACCGCTCAGAACCGTGATCTTTTGGAAGCCATCAATAGCGGACAGTTGCGCGGCTTCGCGGCGGGCGGACTGGCATCAAGCCTGCCCTCGCCCGACGCCGCCCCCATGATCGGCGGCAACCAGACAACGATCTCCCCAACCTTCAACGTCACCGTTCAGGGCCAGCCCGGCGCATCGGCGAAAGAGCATGCCGAAATGGGTCAGGCGATGGCTAAGGCCGCTGAGCAACAAATGCGGGCCATTGTCGCCAGTGAAATCCGCACCCAGAGCCGTCCGGGAGGGGTTTTGCGCCGATAGGTCAAAGCCTCGACCCGAACGCTATACTGCATCAGTAGCCAACCGTTTAGGAACCATCGCCACTACCTTATCCAACTGACGAAAACAGCCCCCATGCGGCGAACATGGAGGCTGTGTATCAAGGAGACCGAACTTGCCTTTGCTGAGAAAGCCCGATCTTGATGATCAGTATAGCAGAATCGACGAAGGTTCTGCCGACGACACCGAAATATTTTTAGACGATGATTTTCAGAGCGACCTTGATCCGTCGCCGTGCGATGCCAAAGAAGACGTTATCGCCGCACTGGATTTCTATTTTTCAGACCCCGACAGTGGTGACGTTGCACCCGAAGCGAAAGGGTCGAACAAAGTCACGGCACTGGTCGCATGGTCCAATGAAGTCACAGACGTTCCGGCTAAGCCACGGTCCAATAAAGTCACCAGACGTTTTCGCCGCTTTGACAAAAAAGACCTTCAAACCCTTGGAAAGATTCCCACAACTGCCAAATCGGTCAGCCCCAGCTTTTGCCCGTCTTTAGTAGACGATCCCTTCGACCCTCTTCCGCCCCTCATAGACCCTTGGTTCAACCCCCTTCCCTCGCACCTACATCATTCAAACGACAACGTTCGGCTACCGGTGTGGGAGCATTCAAGCGACCGCCTGAAGCTCATTTTCGCCAACCGTGCCCTTGTGTCCCTAGGACAGACCCCGGAGGGGTGCTGGAGCGACGCGGCGGCGTTCAGCCTCAATCTGACACCGGAAAGGATTGCCGAAGCCCAGCGCCACCCTGACGGCTTCATTGACCACCTGAAGCGCGATCTTGATCGGGTCTTTAACCGAATGATTGGCGAGGTGCCCAGCTACTGGTTTGGCGCGGGTGCTACTCGGGATGGGCGCCTGCATCTTCACGGCGCTATTCATGTCACCAAGGCTGATGCCCAGACCGTCAAGGCGGCGTTGATCGCGATCGGGGGTGAATGGCAGGACCGCAATGAGGCGGAAAAATACCAGCTCGACCTTCAGCCCATGACCGATGCTGACGGATGGGTGCGATATGTCCTGAAGCAAGGGCCAGCCGCCCGCCGCCTGATCATCACCGGCAAGTCCCTGACGATCCCCAAGGAGCTGCGCCGGGAAGGTCATCGGCTCTATGATGGCCTGCGGTCGGCATGAAAATAAATATCGGGCGCCGAAGTAAGTCAGCGCTGATCACCAATATGCGGCCTGTCGCGACCATCCTGCATTTCGCCTCCGAAGTGCAATAGTCAGCGTTGACTTACAGGTGCTCGCCCTGCCCTTGCGGCGCATCAGGGATGGTGCGAGTCGGGTTCTGCGGATCACCCGCGCGACAGGAAAGCATATCCCATGGCTGAGATTTACATCCCGACTGAGAACTACCGGCGCGCCGTTGACGCCATCGCCTCTATGACCGGTGTTGACCCGGACGAAATCAAGATCGCGCTAGGCGAACAGGCGAACGTCTGGCCCGTCACTATTCGCGATATTGAGGGTTCATGATGCGTTCCAACTAGGATTCTTTGGCTGAAGCGAAGAATCCTATTCCAATCCTAAGATTGGGGGTCCAATTAGATAGCCCTCAGCAACCAACGTGTAAGGGCATCCAATGTCGATCAGTGATATTTTGGCAATTCGCAACCTGCTTCCCGATAGCGGACCAGACTTTCTTTTTAAACCGGAAAAAAACAAAAAGTTATACAAATTTCGCGACAAGGCCGATCAGCTAGCCGCAAGTGCCGAGGTTCACGCCTTGGTAGCGCGACTCTCGGATGAATTTGGCGACGACGAAAAAGGTGCTGCTAGAGAGTTTGGCGAGATGATCAGGGAAGATGATCGGTTGCTGGCCGTGGTGCTGCACGAAAGCGTCAACGCACTCTATGAACACCCTCGCATCCAAAAGATCATTGCTAAGCAAGAGCGGGCTAAAAAGTCGGGGAAGGCCAAGCTATGAGCAGCGATATCGTCACTCTTAAATCGGGCTTGACGGCGCGCTGGCGTCTCGACGGCGAATACGTCCACCTTGACCACGACGAATATAAGAAAGCCTCGATGAAATTGCTTCTTGGCAAGTCCGCTGAGGCAAGCGCGTTGTGGATGCTCAAGGAATTGGATCGGGAGATCAAGCTTGGTATAGCGAGAAAGAGCTAGCGGCCGAAATCTCCGCACGGAAGGGCGCGGGAAAACCGCGCTTTTTCGTTGCGTATGGCTTCTCGCGAAGATTGAATGGTTCGCACAGAAGCTGACGCAAGGGCTGCTATCGACATGCGCATACATACTGATGCCCAAAAATGTGTAGTATTTTTTGGAGTCGCACCGCCCGGAGGCGACGTCCGATACGCGGGCACCGGTTTTTTTGTCGGCATTAGAGAAGCAGGCCTGTATTTTACATATCTTGTAACCGCCCGACACGTGGCGCAAGGCTTGGAGGCGGCAGGCGATTTTTTCGTTCGAACTAATCGATTGAACGGTGAGGCTCACAGCATTCCAGTTCACCGTGCCGAGTGGCAGTATCATCCCGATCCTACGGTCGATGTCGCCGCGATCAAATTCTCGTTCGACGCCAATATATGCGACGTCGTTTGCTATGATTTGAGGCAGACCGTCAAACGCGATACCATTTCATGCGGTGACGAAGCCTACCTCGTTGGCCTATTTCGTCTTCACCCCGGAGCGTCGCGGCATACCCCTCTAGTGCATACAGGAACCATTGCGGCAGTGGCAGATAGTCGCGAGCGCATACCGATCAACGACAAGTTCACAGGACAGATAATCCTTGTTGATGGTCATTTGGTTGAAGCACAGACCCTTGAAGGTCTTTCAGGTGCCCCTGCCTTCATTCGTCAGTCAGCCAGCCTTGCCGGGTTCGACGCAGACGGAGTGATGCCGATTGCGTTCGGTAGCGTGAGACTTTTTGGCCTCTATCAAGGGTCATGGGATGGGCAACCCTTGAGCGTTCTAGCAGAGGATCGCAAAATCGACCATCGCCGTGTGCCGGTTGGCATGGGCATAGTTGTCCCCGGCGAAATGATCTTGGAGTTGATTAACGATCATCCATTATTAAAGAAACAAAGAAGTGAAGAAATAGCTGCTGTCTCGTTGCCAAACTATATTCTCGATTACGGAAAAGGTCCCCGCAGAAGCTCGTAACTTCCATTCTCGGCGACCCTCTCTAATTGGCAATTGTTCGAACTTCAAATTCGATATCCGCATCCATAATCGCGGCGTCTCCGACCTGCTTTGTATTGCGGACATGAGCAACGATCGCAAATTGTTGGGCTTTACCTCTGTCTGGAATGCTCCAGAAAATTGAAGCCCGATACTCAATGTCAAATTGCTCGTTCCCCGGTGTAGTAGGCAAGCGGGCGAAGATTAACATCAAGCCACGCGAGAATACCTCAAACGGAATATATGTCTCGACCATCCGATTGAGGAAAGGAATAGACAGCGTAAAACTGCGCTGAGCGTTGTAGGTAAAGCGCATGTTTTGCGGGGTGACGAATTCTGAATTGGCACTAACAGGACAAAACTGTCATCCCTCACCTCTGCAATATACTTATGAAATTGGGGCGAAGAATTGGACAGATTGGTTGCGTCTATGGACGGCGCCGTCCATTCAACGCCCACGTCCGCCGCCAGAATCGCTGATGTGTTGCGGAGCTTGAACCGTGGACTAGTGCTTTGCCCGAGCGACGAAGGATCATTTGGGGCTCGAACGACCGGCGCTTTACCTTCCTCCCATCGGAAATGGGACGGCGACGCGGGCTTATCCATCTCGATTTTTGGCTGGACTACAAAGGTTGCAACATACAGATGAGCCTGAAGCGCACCAGTGAGCAAGAAAAAGACTGTCCCAGCGAATGCAAACCACACTGCGGCAATTTGTTTGTCTGCGCTGAACCACGCACTAATCGCAATAGCCCAAAGAATGCCGCCCCCGATTACTGGCAGCCAGCCGATTACAACTTCCATTCTGTGCCTCGCAGCAAAATCCATTCTGGAAATCCGATAAATTTCAGCCAGCGCCCGACTACGTCACTCAACATCTTGGGATTGTAGGTGGACCACACCAAAAGGTAAACGCGTTTTACAAACCCTCGAAGCGGACGGCCTCGATCGTCTTGACTCGCTCACTCAGGATGCCCTGCGGCACATTGCCGTAGATGCCGGTTGTCGTCGCCTTGGTATGGCCTAGCAGCACGTTGAACTGTTCGTCGTAATAACCCGCACTCCGAAACGCATCGGCAATGCCGTGGCGGAAACTATGGAAGTTCACCCTCTTGTCGACCTTCACGCCGATATCGCGTAAGTAGTCGTTAAAGAACGTGGACGGCTCGCCGGAAAAGAATCCGCGACTATCGGGTTTGATTTCGGGGAACAGCCGCTTCTCGCCCCGCGCAACGATGCCAGCGTGATAGTCGATCAAGCCGAGTTTGATCAACTCGCTATGAACCGGCACCACGCGCATTGATCCCGCCGTCTTGGTGGATTTGATCGTTGATCCCTCTTCGTCAACGTCGTCACCTTCGGTTACGTGAAAAATCCAAACGTCGTGAAGCTGGCGCAGATCGGCCGTCATCATTTGCGCGATCTCGCCAAGGCGCGCGCCGCTGTAAAGGCCGATCCACGGTAACCAATATCGCCAATCTCGAATGGCGACGTTGCCCGGCTTATTCTCTTGACCGTCACCCATACACGTTGCGAACAGCGGCGAAGCAAAGATCGTCTTGAGTTGATCGGCTGTGAATGAGAAGCGCGTTTTCTTTCGCTTGTCGATCTCAAGATACATTCCGGTCATCACATCCTGATCTAAATATTCGTTTTGCAAGAGCCAGGATGCGAAGCTGCCAACGGCTGACAGGTATTTGTTGATCGTCTTTTGGCTGATCGTCGGCTTGCCGAGCGCCACGTTTGCATCAATCACCTTACGGAATGACAGCCCCTCAAATACCTTCATCTGCCCAGCCTTCAAGGGCCAGAGCGTCAGCTTGTGTTTCCAGTCACGAACCGCTTTGCGGGTGATCCCGGAAACGTGCGAGGTTTCGCCGATAAACTCCGCAAACAACTTCACAATCTTGCGGTTCTGATCCCATGTATCCGGTCTAGCCGAACCGGCCTTTTCCGCCTTGAAGCGATCATATAATTCCATGATCGATTCACCGGGCAGCGCGAAACGATTGCCCATGGTTAGATCAGGAGGCGTCACAAGCCGGTCCGTAGCTACGCCGTCGAATTTGCCCGTGTCGCGTTCCGCCGCGCGTTCAAGCGCCTGTATTTGGGCGCGCTGCAGCCGTTGGCAAAGATCACGGTAAGCGGGTGATCCCTTTGCCACCAAAAGCCGTTCCCGCTCGATTACGCCATCAGCAGCCCAAGTGATTAGCGCGATCTCCCCGACTGCAAGGTGCTTTTTCAGGTCGCGGAGGTAAACGGCGCGCCGTTCGCGGTCCATGCTCGCCGCGTCTTTCATAACCATCAGTTCCATGGTCGCGCTCAATTGCACAATCGGATCATCGGACCACGGGACCTCCCCCGCTCCAATATCGGCCGCAAGCTGGCGCGTGGCCTCCTGCACCATGGCGTCAGTGGGAAGAGCCGCACGCGCCCGGCGGTCGTGCTCCAATTCGGATTCGTAATGCGCCCATACGGCGCCCTGAAGGTCGTCAGGCGTTGGTTCACGGCGCTTGCGCAGTTCGGCAAAATCGGCGCGCCACTGCATCAGGATTGGCAGGACCTTTTCCCGTGCCTCCCGCGGCTCACGGGTGCCGAGCGACTTCCAAAGCTCTTTCTTTTTCATGATCGCCTGAAGGTCAGGCGGCACCCCAAGCCGGGCGTAATAGACCGTGCTACCCGGTCGCCGGGCGATGTTTGACGCGAGTGCCATTCGAATCCTTGTAACAGGAAGTCGTAACAGTCACCCGTAACAGTTCATGCAAAATATAGATATGAAAACATACACTTATTGAAATCATTGAGGTTTAGCTGGGGGTTCAAAGGGTCCTAGTTCCCCAGCCAGACTCGAATTTCTCCCCGCAGATCAAAGACTTCGAACCCGCAGCTTTTCGAAAAACCGCGGTGGTCCACAACAATGGTCCACACGAGGCTCGAATGGCGTCCGGTCGGTACCTACGGCGGCGTGGTCATACATGGTTTTTTCGCTTCAGATGGCCTGCCGCGCTTGCCGCTTGCCATCTCTCGGGCGAGCTTATTGTGAGCCTGAAAACCCGCGACTACCGGTGCGCCCTGCACCGCGCCCGCGTTCTCAGGCTGGGCCTGGAGGGCCTAATGACCCGATTTACCCCGTCCAAGACCAAAAGCGAGGCGGAGGGACTGGTCCGGCGATGGATCGACGCCGCCCTTTGGCGTCAAGAGGCCCAACTGGCGGAAACCGACGGGTTTGCTTTCCTGGAGCCGGACGAGATCAAAACAATGGACCGGCAGGACGCCATCGAGCTCGACGGGCTGATGCGCTTTGGCGACCAGATGTTTGCCGGCGAGCAAAAGGCCAAAATCGCACGCGCGCTCGGTCCCGGCAGCCCCGGCTTCGATGCCTTCGACGGGATCGTGAGCGCCGTCGGCCGCGCCATAGACGTACCTGTGGATCGCGAAACCGCTGACGGGCGGTTCTACGCGCGAATGATATTGCGTGGCCACGCTACCCTGCTCGACGAAATGCGGGAGACCATCGCCGGCATCCCCAAACAAGTGCAAGGGTCGGTGGAACGACCGATCCTGCCGAATTTTCCGTTCTTCACTCATTGGGACGAATTTGTCGCCACCAAGAAGAGCGACCGCAAATGGAAGCGCGACACCGCCGGCGGCGCGGAAGCCACGCCCCGGCTCTTTAAAGCGCTCATCGGTGACCTGCCATTGGCAACGATCGATGGCAGCGTCGTCGGCCGCTTCCGCCTTGATTACCTAAAGCTTCCCTTCGACCACTTCCACGGCAAGAAGTGGAACAAGTTGACGACCAAACAAGTGCTCGCGGCTGTACAAAAACTCGACGATCTAGCCAAAGCTAAAATTCGTCTGACCAGCACGACGACCGCTAACAAGCATGTCATCAATCTTATCGAATATTGGGATCACCTGGCGCTGCATGCAAAAATCCCCCGCGGCCTCGACAATCCGTTCCGCGGCCACTTTACGGCCAAACCGCGCGGACGCGCCGCGCGTGACGAGCACCCGATGTGGCCGGCGGATCTCGACAAGGCGTTTTTCACTTCGCCTGTCTACGCCGGTTGCAAATCAATTTTCCGACGCGGCATACCAGGCGATGAAATCCATCGCGATGCGTTATTCTGGGTTCCTCTATTCGGCCGCACGATGGGCGTTCGCGAGGACGAAATCTGCGGGCGCTTGGTCGGCGACATCGAGTGGGTCGATACGGAAATTGGGCGCCTGCCCTATCTGAAAATCCGCAACAGCAAAACGAGTTCTTCGAGTCGAGACGTACCATTGCACGAATTAGTTTTGCAGTTGGGATTTCTTGAACACCGCTACTATGGACGCTCGCCGGATGAGCCGCTGTTTCCTGAATTGATTGCGCAGGGCGTCGAGCCGCGCCGCAGCGGCGCATTCAGCGGCCGATTTACCGAATACCGGAAGAAGACGAAGACTTATCGGCCGGGGGTTGATTTTCGTTCCTATCGCGGAGCCGTGGAAACTGCGCTTCGCAACTTTCCGGATGTAAACGCAGGCTGGGTCGATGAACTCATTGGCCACGACTCTCCGATTCGCCGCAGCGAAGGCGCCCGTTACACCAAATCGATCTTCATGGCCAATCTGAAGCGGACCATCGACAAGATCAATATAAGCGCCGATCTGTTGAAGCTTTATTATACCGGTCAGCACGGCGTATGCGCGCCCGGCACCGCGGAAGAGATCGTACGCTATACTACACTTGCATTGCGCGAGATGAGTAAGAAGGCCGCTCGTCGTCGCCGCTGATCTTCCGCAGTTGTTGCAGCCCCTAACGTTGGAAAGAGCATACGTCACCCAAACCTAACCGTCAGCCGCTAACGACATGATCCCGAAGAGCGATTGCTGCATGCCCTCCCCTTGAAACCACGCAGGCCAGCAGCGATAGAAAAGCACTCTGCAGGGCAGGATCGTTCGATATCGTTTGATTCTGGCGCTCCCAACTCGTGCGTAGGAATACGATTAGGTTGTCTTCGAGGCCGTGCTTCCAGTCGTAGGAATCGAAGGACGGTACTGTGACCGCCAGCCACCTAATTGCAGGAACGAGAAGGCCCGCAGCCGCAGGCTGCGTAACAAAATAAAGAAAGCCGGCCGCAACCTTGGGCATTCTGAACCAACGCTCGGCGGCCTTCGCGAATATGCTCTCCATATTCACGAGGGCGGCGGCGAATTCCGGCTTCTGTCCCAGCTTGTTCATTCTCGAATTAAATCCGAGCATTTCGAACACCGCGCTGTCGAGGTCGTAGGACCGATTGATGGCCGGATCCCAAGCCGGGCTCTCCAACGCATCTTGGATCATAGCGGCCCACAGCTGCGTGAACTGCTGCGGAGATTGCGCTGCGTGCAAACCATCCGTGAACCAGTCCCAGAAGAAGCGTTCGACCCATTTGTGAGCCGGCGATCCTCGGTCGAGGATAGGACGCCACAAGCTCCGGTGGTCTTCGGCTGCGGTTAGGTTAGGAATTGCCTTGGCAACCAGGCCAAAGACCCAACTGTCGAATTCGTCAGGCAGACCGTCGATCTCCTGCTGCCGTGCGTCGCTTATTTGCGGAATCGAGCTAAGCGCGATGTCGAGGAAGTTTCGAATAAGGCCGAGCCATTTGCCCCGCTCATCCGGGCGTGCCGATTGCAAATCGAGCCATGCGAAAGCGGACGAGATAACACGGGGATCAAGGCTCAGTCTGTCCCGATAGAGAGTCTCGCTGCGACGGGATGGACGCTGCGTCTTTCGGCGTGCACCACGGTTTCGCGTCTGCTCCGGGAACTGGCGGGCGCGAATGGCTTCGATGTCTGCCGCGGCTGTCGTATCGATCTGTCTGATGTCGGGCAACTCTACAGGAGAGCGCTGATCGACGAACTCTTGTATCAAGGCGTCCTTGCCGAACTGTTTTTCCTCCGGATCGGTTTCGGGCCGTATCCGGGCGGCAAGACTGTAAGACGGATGCAGCCCCGCCCATCGGATCGCCAAGGCAAGCATCCGGTCAAAATCTTGGCCGAGTTGCTCACGGCAACGGGACGCCCGGACGAAGGTCCTGGCCATTGTGCTGTAATGGAATGAGAGTACCCCGGTCGCCACCAGTCGTCGGGCCAAAGGATCATTGCGGTCGCGCGCAAGCAGCGCGACGCCGGCCTCGGCTGCAAAGGAGTCCCATCGTTGGTCACCGCTCGCGGTTTCGGAATCGAAGCGAAGCGGAGCCGGAGGGTTCTGAACAACGGCCTCCATCTTGCTCCTGCACCATGCCATGCGGACCGGATCGCTCACGAGCCAACCGAAATGCTTGATGATCAGCGCGGCGATGGCGCCGCAGAGGAGGTCTTCCAGGTGGTGAAGCGGCTCGCCATCGTGTGCAAGCTGCGGCGAACGGGTTTCGATGCTTAGAATGAATTCCCAAAAATCAGGAAGCTGCTGCTGCCTGAACAACTCTTCGGAGTCGAGGAGTTGCCGACACCGATAGGGAAAACCAGTTATCGCCTGCTCATCGCTTAGTCGCCGCAAATCGCTCTGGTTTTGTTTGTTCATGGCTTCCGGCCATTCAAAACCAACCGGAACGCGCTTTCCTTCGCGTAACTCGAACGAGTAATTTTCGGGATTGAAACGCTCGGTGAGCAAGCGGAGTGACTCCGACGGCTCCTCACCGTTGAGTTGGGAGAGCCACTCGGACCGCAATTGCGCAAGATATGGCCATTGCTGTTCGTCACCAATCAATGTTTGAACGATGCCACCACCGAGATAAGTTAAAAATGCTCGGCGATGCGGCATCGCATACCATTGGCGTCCAAGGGCGATCAAGACGGCCGGCTGATATGCCCAGAGCCCCATAGGGTCAGAGCCACGTTGCCGCATCGTTGAGACTTGGCGGTCCCAGTCGATGAGAAGCCAATTGCTGAGGAGCGGTTTTAGGACGCTCGCAAACAAATCCGGACGGTACTTTCCGACATCAAAGAGGAGGCCGGCAAAGGCAAGCGACTCGCTGTCCCTCAGAATGTGATTGATCCACGGTTCTATTTTCTCGCCGCGATCGATTTGCTCATAAAGCCATCGCTCCAGGGCCATGAGTACGCAATTGATCGTGTATCCATTGGAGATCGGCCAGTCGTAATGCCAGCGGAAGACGTTGGAATCTCCGAGCCAAATTCGCGACTCGTTACCCGTGCCGACGGTCAGGCCTTGTTTTTTGGAATAGTATCTGGTCGCAAAATTGACCAACCTTAGAATGAACGAAAGCCCTTGCTGGGGCGCTTTCTGAAGAAACTGCAAAAACGGACCGCGGCAATATAAGGGGGGATCGCCGCTTCGCCAGTGATCTACACCCGTCTCTCTCATCGACCGGCTCGAATAATCCTCGTATTGCGGATCTTCAATGCAGACGGCCAAAAGAATTTCCAATGCAGCATCAGACCGCACGCGTATTAAGGTTGGAAAAGCGCCGCTGTCGAGGCAGGCTTCCTGAAAATTGGAATCGACGCGATCCCGTGGGCCGTCGGGCCACGGCTCGCGCAGAGGTCCATGAAACCCGGATATCGATGGCGGAAACGGCTTTGCTTGCTCTGGGTGCTCCGCCAAATACTGGCGCCGCTCTTCGCGTCTTCTTTCGTGCGTTTGTTCGACACGCTCTCGAATTTCCGGATGCAAGTCCCGCCGTTGGGCAAGTTCGAGACAAAGCCCCGCAACCTCGTCCGGCAATTCCGGCGACGCCCAAAGAACACCCTCATACACGGACTTATCGTGGCCGTCGGAAAAGTAATTGCCCTCTGCGTTAAGGGCCTGAACCTCACGGCCGATTGCGAGGGCAAGCTCCGCCGCCTCCCGGCGCCAGGGCATCAATTGCCCCTCGCCCAATTTCACCGGCATGGATTTCAACCAAAGGGCACACACTTTGGCGGCAGTATGCGGCACAAGCCGAACAACCTCGGCTCGATGAGCGTGCAGAACGGTCAGCATCGGGCCCCAATATGGCCAAAACGGCAGGCGGGAGAGATGCTCCCACGGCAATCCGTCCATCTCACCCTGAACAAGAGCAGCAATCCGGGGATCCGGTAGCGTCGCTACGAACAGAAACCGGTTGAGCATTCGGTTAAGCCGCCGCCCGCCGTTGGCCGACAGCGCAGCCCAGCTGCGTTCAAGCAGCTCTCCGGCATTCGTCGCAAGGAACAGCGATTCAAGAAAAAGGTCGCAAATGACACCACCGGCCTGAGATTCATCCTCTAAAGCTTGAACCGCCTGCTGCCAGCGCTGCGGGCCGTCGCTCGATTGTTCAAGAATCCGTTGGCCGAACAAACGCACGGCACGGTGCCATCGTGGAAGGTTTGCCCGGTCGCGTATCGCAGGCGAGGACAGGTCATGTTCGCCAACCAGCACACGCATGCGTGCCCAATCACCGAGCAGATCGTGAGAAAATCGCACGCGCTCATCGCGTAGCCGGACGAGGTCTGATGACGTCAAGCTTCCTAAGGCGCCTTGCTCGCTCTGTTCCAGGTGCATGCGTGGTACGCTGGCCGACAATGTGCCGCCCTCAAGAATCCCAAGACGCATGAGGAGGTGCGATCGACCGAGGCCGTTGTTATCCCCTTCGATCCATCTTTCCCAAAGAACGTCGATGAGATTAGTCACTCCCAGGAATGACGCGTCATTGATTGCCGTTCCGCTTCGCGCGGCGGCGACTACCCAATCCAGGATTTTCAAATTCGTAAGGAAGGGACGGAGTTCGGGCCGCAAAGAGGCCCATCGCAATTCCTCAACTGGCGCAACAAGACTTTGAACGTCGCTTTGAGACGGCCGGTTAAGGGGTGTCGCCTTGTGCAGCGCGGAAGGCAAGCCGCATTCGACAAAGCTGCGGATAAGCCGGTCTGCAAGCTCGAACTGCGCCGTCACCAGCACGTGAACTTGCTGCGGACCGTGCTCGGCAAAGATGGCTTGCATCAACCGGCATGCCAGTCGAAGTGCGCGCGGAGAATAGCGCTCGATACTGTCAAAAACGAGAAGGCAGGTCCCGGGCACGTCCGCCAGAACCTCAACGAGCGGATGGGTAAGGCCGATCTGGCGCTCAAACTCGGCTTCCGTATCGCAGTCCAACGTCGTGTCTGCGAACCACACTCCGCGTCGGTAGTGATCCGCCATGATCTCTTTTGCCAACGCCGATTTTCCGCTGCCGGATTCGCCGACGAGAAGGCACGCGCGGTCACGATCGAGACAGGCCCTAATCGTCGCACGTTCGGACTCGCGTGCCAGTGGAGAAAGGCCGACGATCGCCGTACGAATATCAGCCATCGCGTCCTGGCTCGACCGCTCCAAACGTTCCCGGTCGCGCTGGTAATCGGGATGATCGCTTAGATCGAATTCGCCGCGAAGCTCAGCGAGCAGACCTGCCAGATCGATCGATCCACCTGCCCGTTTGTCGTCTGCTATGGTGTTGAGGCGAGACCAAAGCGCAGCAGCTTCCTCAGCGTAACCTGATCTAAGAACGCTCTGGCAGTCTATGAGCGCCCGCCCGATGTCCCGCGATGGCGTTGCCTCGTAGTCCAGGTGAAGTAACCGTACGCGGCAAAGAAGCTGGATAGTAGCACTGTCGGTGGAATCGCCAGCGCTTCGAAGCTCCTCGGGGCAGCCGAAGCTCTTGAACAGCATACGCTGAAGCGCTGAGGACTGAGAGCCTTCGTCCGATGCGGGCTCGGCAAGACGCGACGCCATCCGTTCGGGTGTCGTCTTCAGAGCGTCGGAGACCAGGTTTGACCATGCGTCTTCGACCTCATGTGCGAGGCTTCCCGTCAGGAGAACGATCACGTCGTTGTTGTCGCGAATCTTGTGGGCGGTCTTAACTCCCAGCCATTGGCCCCAGGCGATACTGACGAAGTCTTGCGGGAAACCGGCGCGCGTGACCTGTTGTGCGCTTTTGATGGATATCCCGGCTGTTCGGTTTCCGCCTGAACTTGTGCAAGCAACGACCAGATCGTCGGCCAGCCATCCCAAATCGCGGGCCTGCCAATCGACGCGGCTGACCCTCCCTAAATCCACGCCAAGAGAATTTGTCCCAGCCAAGAGGTCCACAAGGAATCGGGCTGCTACTGAATTTTCGTAGCGGAACCCACCCCCAGCGGTCAGTTGAACAGGAGCTTTCTTCTTGATGAGCTGGCCCATATGTCTCCAACAGTTATGCCGTTATCTAGAACATTTGGGGAACAATCGCAACTAGGGGCTGCAATAACGGCAATGGCCGCTCGTCGCGTCTTGCGGCCGACGCTTTAGTCACGCAGCTAGGAGGCAAGCGCTTCTCGTGGGGCGGGGCTGATCTTCAGGCCGCACGGGCACCGCACGCACGGCCTATATCGCAGCGATTCAAGCGGCCGACAACCATGAGCTCGAACCGCTCATAAAAGGATTCATGGCTCAGGTACTCCCGGGCCTCAAACACCGCCGTGCGCGGCCTTAATGCGCGTAGTATCATTGGCATATCGTGAAAGGAGCGTATCGCGCCGTGCAGATTGTTTATCTCGATCAGAACAAATGGATCGATCTTTCACGAGCGGTGAAATATCCGGCCGATTATCCAGAGCAGCGAGCGGTGCTTCAGGTTTTGGTCGAGGAAGCAAAAGCGGGACGCATTGCCGTGCCGCTTACGCAGACGAATATCTATGAAACCCACAAGATAAATGATCCAGAACGCCGGTACGATCTCGCCTATGTTCAGGCTACTCTTAGCCAGGGTCGGGTTTTCCGAGGCCGGCACAAGCGCCTGGAGACAGAAGTAACCGACGTATTGCGTGGTGCCTACGGATTAGAGCAAATTGAACACGCTCCTCATTGGTTCCTGTCAAATGTATTCTTCGAAGCAACTCTGGAATGGAAAGACCCGCGACTTGTCCCGATTTCTGAAAGGGTGATGGAGGCAATCGAAAAGGAGCCTCCTCGCTATCTGTTTGAATATTTGATGTTAACGCCCGACGATGTGCGGGTGACTTCCGTCGCCAGATTTACCGCAGGATCGGACAAGCTGAGGCAACAGATTGAAGCGCGGCGGGCGCGGGATGCCAATGAAAGCTTGTCCATGCGCCGTAGAATTCATAGCGCGACGATGATGGTCGATGAGCTTGATCTGATCCTTAGATTTAATGTGGTCTCGGTCAACAATTTTGGATCCGCAAGGCCGGGATATCCGAAGATTGAAAGGGCGGGCAGAAGCGCATTGAGTTTCTGATTGAATTCCAGGCCGATGTTGTCCTGAACGCCCTTTACTGCCAGTTCGAGTTCCTTGGCTGCGTTGTGGCTATCGGCATCGTCCGGGTTTTTCTGCGCAGTAGTGAACAGGTTTTCCAGCACTTTTCCGATAACGACGCGATCCTTCTGACTGGCATCGTCAAGTCCCCGCTGCGCACTGATGAACCCGCTCGCACATAAGGCCTTTAGGGCCGTGGCGTCGATCGGCTTTCGATTCGTGGCATCGTTCGGATCGACCGCGAACAGATTCGACCCATAAAGATCTGCGATACGCTCGCGCAATGCTTTGAAGAAGTCCCACTTGGTATCTTCATGCGGTGCAGCCAGTTCCGCGAATAGATCCGTGAGCTTCCCGTCGAGGAGTGCATATTGGATGACAATAAGCGCATCGGTGCTATCAGGCGCCAAATCCACGATGAAGTCGCTGAGCAACCCAAGCGGCTCGCTTTTCTCGTACGAAAACGTCAGGCGAATTTCAATGGCCGGAAGCAGTTTGCGAATCTCTTCTTCGCTTTGCCCGGCAGCTTGGGCTGCAAAGGCATCCCAAAATCGCTTATGGGCGCAAAACGAAAAATCCTCGAACCGAAAGGAGTGCTTTTCCGACAGAAGCCGCTTCATCACCTCGGTAAGCGAGGTCTTGCCGCTGTTGTTTCGCCCGACGACTACCGTAGTCTGCTTTTCCAACAGAATTTCGACGTCGTGAAGAAGCCGAAAGTTCTTCACCTCGATCTTGGCTAATTGCATATCTTCCCCTTGGCCCGCCGGCAGGGTACTCTTTTACGTTGAGTCTGCAATGAATTACACGAAACGTTATGGATAAGACATTTGCCGCGTTTGTTGAGAATTTGGCTCCAAAACTGGCGCAGTTAATCGCCATGCCGCCGCTGCGCTGTGGTGCACTGCCACACAACATGCCGCGGTGTATTTATTCAGTGAACAGGGCAAGCATCTTTATGTCGGCCGTTCAAACACGCTACGGCAGCGCCACGGCCGTCATTGCCGGCCCGGCGCCACCCACAAACAAGCCGCTTTTGCGTTCTTGTTGGCGCGCGAACACACCGGGCTGACGACCCCCTCGTACCGGCCTGGATTGGGGAGCCGTACCGGCCTGATGGGAGTTACCAGCTTTTGAATCGCTGTTTTTGCGATCAGCTTCTTGAGCAACGCCTTGCGCTCGATCAAACGCGGCGGATTGGCGCACTCATACTCCAAAGCGAGAATAACGAGCAGGGATCGGCTGCCCGAGGTTCGTTTGAACTGGGCCTCGCAAACTTGGATGGACCGTAGGTCGCAATCTCGAGATCGATCATCGCTGGGGCATGAATGACAACGAAAAGGCACGGCTCGCCGCTGCCGAAACATTGGCGCTTGCGCCGGACGTCATCCTAGCCAATGGCATACAGGCGTTGGCGGCAGCGGAACAATCGACCCGTATGATCCCGATATATTCACGGCGGTCTCCGGGCCCGTCAGCCAAGGATTTGTACTGAGCCTTCGCCCAGGCGGCAACATCACCGGCTTCACAAATCTGGAACCCACTGTGGCGGCAACATATGGGTGGAATTGCTCAAAGAGATCGCGCCGAAAATTAGCCGCGTCACTATAATCTTCAACCCCGACACGTCCCCTTATGCAATGCTCTTCTATCGCTCAGCGGAGGCTGCTGGCCAAAAATTGGCGGTGCAGACGGTCATGGCGCCGGTCCACGACCCTGCCGGAATTGAAGCGAGCCTGATGGCGGCGGGGCGTAAGCCCGGAGGCGGCGTAATTATTCCTCCCGATTCCTTTATGCCGGCCAGTTTCAAACTCATTGTCGAATTGGCCACGCGTTACAACGTGCCCAGTTCAAGTATTTCGCGGCCGAGGGCGGCCTCGCTTCCTATGGCATTGATCTTCCCGACGGTATCGACGCTTAGCTTCCTATGTCGACCGCATCCTCCGGGGAGAGAAACCAGCCGATCTTCCCGTACAGCAACCCACAAAATTTCAACTTGTGATCAACCTTCAGAATGACGAAGACGCTGGGGCTTACCGTTCCGTCCACTCTATTGGCCACAGTCTAGCAGGCGCCCAGGCAGCTAGTGCTTTAGCTTTCGGCATCAACGGCAACACCGCCGCCTCAATCGCCATGACGGCTTCGCGCTTCTCTTCGAACATGTGCCAGCGCGCATAGACACCTGTCACGCCCTTGTCGTTGTGATTCAGAAGCGCCTTGACGAAATCAACCGGCAGGCGGGCCGCCTGCACAATGGTCGCTGCCGTCCTTCGCAGATCATGGGGCGTGAAGGGCGCTAGTTCGTTGTCCGTGACGATGCGACGAACGGCTTGGCTCAGCGAATGACGGGCGAGTATCATCAACCATCAGACCGCCAGGATCCTGGGCCTCGCCGTGCTGCTGATGCTGTTTGCTCGTTCACATGAGGTGATTGAGTGAGTCCGTTTCTGGCACTTTTCGGATGCTCGCGCTCGCCGATGTCTGTTCGTCGGGGTAAAGCGGACATCGCTCAAGAACGCGCCAAGGACCGCTTTTGTGAAGGTTTTCGGATGCCGGCCCCATGAAGGTGGCGCGGCGCACACCGGGGCCGGCGTCCGCAAACCTCCAGTGCGGGCGGCGATACGGTTACGCTTTCGACATCCTGGCGTATAACGGCGACGACCTCACCCGCTTGCCGCTGCATTGCGGAAGACCAACCTGGAGCAGCTGCTCCGCGGCCGGTCGGATGGCATCTTCGTCGCTCCCTTCGAGAAGGGAGAGATCGGACCAGACCTGTTCGACGCCGCCTGCCGCATGGGTGTCGAGGGTTTGGTCTCCAAGCACCGCGAGCGCGCCTTCCGCGCCGGCCGATGCGGCCACTGGGTCAAGGTGAAGAACCGCAAGCACCCGGCCTTCAGCCGCGTCCAGGATCAATTCTAGGGAACGTTCGCGTTTGCGGGGCATAGTCGCGGCGGTAGCCCGCAGAACGATCTTCCTCGGGCGGCCCTTTCCGCGACCGGCCGCTATCTGCCTCCAGGGTGGCCGGCGCGGATTGAACTGAGATCTGCGCGAAGCGCTCGCTACCCACAGCCAATCGGAACGATGCCCGGCGCCTTCGGTTGTCGCTCTGTCCGGTCCAAGCGGAGGGGTTGATGCTGGCGCTGCGACAGATCAGGCTGAACGACTACTACGTGGTCGAGTACGGCGAGATCATAGGTCGGATCCGCTACTCGAGCGAGCGCACCCCCCGCGAAGCCCTCGCTACACTCGATCGTCGCCGGCCATAAATTTTAGTGAACAATCCTTCGATTCGATCGTCTTTAAATCAGGCGACCAATTAGGGTTGCTCCGTTTCGATCAGCGGGGTTTCTATGTGTGACAAGTGCGTCGAACTCAACGGCAAGATCGAGCATTACCAAGGCCTGTCGTCCAGGATCACCGATCAGCGCACCCTTGATGGGATCAAGGGATTGATAGCGAACATGAAGGCACAAAAAGCCGCTCTTCATCCCGAACAGGAAGAGTAAAACCGATTGTCTTAGATCAGGGCGAAGCCCTCGCTACACTCGATGGCGTGGACGATTTGCTTTCCGTTCGCAGGAGCCAATCCGCCTTGGTCGGCGGCCCTACTGAATAGGCGCGGTGAAACGCCCAATAGAACGCGCCGGCCAAACTCAGCGACAGGGCAACCGTGAAAACCACACCAGTGGCCAATCGCGCTTCGTGAGCAACTCGAACTGAAACATCTTGGGTTCCCGCCCGCCTCAGTTGCCGCTCCGTGAAAGATGAGCCGGTATGGTCTAAGCTCGAGGCTCCATGCGCGCTGTCTGTCGTTGGCGCCGATCCATTCGCAAAGAGATAGCCAGGTCGTGGGCCTTCTGGCGGACGGAAGCTAGGGGCCGGCCGATCTCGGAAGCGATTTGGGCTGGCGGGCATTTCTGCGCCAAGCTCATCAGCTTCGCTACCTCTTCGTATGTCCAACGTCGTCGTTGGGTCATGTGCATTGCTCCTTCTGAACAAATGTCGCCCGAACCCTCAAAATCTGGATTCTTAGAAAAAGTTCCTGCCCTCGATCGCCTGCGCTCGGCCTGACCGAGCCCATCTCCCCGCGGCCACATCCGCGAGCGGGTGTGGTCTTTTCGGTAGCGCGAAGCGCTCGCCGGTCACGGTTTGTGCCTACCGGAAAGAACTTGCCCCTTTTGAAAATCTCTTTCCGTTCACGGGACGTGCCGCGAGTGTAATTGCCCTTTTGGATTTTTTGTTCGTTCGGCCACCTGAACAAGGGTGGGGTCTTTTCGATGCAGTCGGCCCGCCGATCGCCGCCGAGGTGTTGAAACTCAGCGCGAAGCGCTCGCCGGCCATGCTTTCAGCGAGCTATCGCACTCTGATTAAATCTAAAAACCCCTGGAACGATCGGTCGGAAAATGCGTCACAGGGCAAGGTGACGCGTATGTGTCATGACGCGTCACTTGGTAGCGGCCCCAGCTCCATACCAACACCCTGCCCAAGCTGGGGTCGCGCTACCGCCGAGCGCGGCGTGTCGGTTCTTCAGGGTGACTCCAGCGCGAAGCGCTCGCCGGTCACGCCCAATCGGGCGAAGGATGTGGTAGGACTTACCTCATGACCGAAGACGAAATCGCCGCGATGCGTGCCAGGGACGCTATGCTCGACCAGCTGAAGCGATTACGTCCCCACGGCCTCCGGCTGACGCCGCAGAACCTCGTCGTCGCGGCCGATCTGGTCTACCAGGCTGAGGCGTACGAGGTCGACGGCCAAGTCTGGATCCGAGCGAGCTGACCTCCCGAATGGGGTGGGGTCTTTTGGAAGGGCGTACCCCTCGCCGCCCCCGCAGGGACTGGCTGTCTTATCCAGGGCGAAGCCCTCGCTACACTCGATCGCCGTGGACGATGGTCTAGTCCCGAGGCTCCATGGGCGGTGTCTGTCGATGGTGCCGATCCATTCGCAAAGAGATGAACAGGTCGTGGGCCTTCGTGCGGACGGAAGCTAGGGGCCGTCCGATCTCAGAAGCGATTTGGGCTGGCGGGCATTTCTGCGCCATGCTCATCAGCTTCGTTATCTCTTCGGATGTCCAAGGTCGTCGTCGTTGTTGAGTCATGTCTATTGCCTCCTCCCGAACAAAAAATGAGGCTTCTTAGAAAAAGTTCCTGGCGGTCAGACTCTCCAGGGCGAAGCCCTCGCCGGCCCTGGATGCTCCCGGCCTGACCGAGCCTATCTCCCACGGCGGTGAACCTAACAGGGTGGGGTCTTTTGGAAGGCGTATGGGGGTGCCGCGGCCGGTATTCCGACCACGATCGGCCTAACGTCGCGCCCCCAATTCAGCGCGGCGGGCGGAGCAGCGGACGCGTCATCAGCATCGCCAGCGCAAAGCCGAGGCCGCCGGCGACCAGCAGCGCGCTGAGCGGATTGTCCTCAACCTTTTTTGCCACGGCGCTGTTCTCGAAGGCGTCCTCGGCCTGACCGTACAGGTTCTGCACCAATCCTTCGACTTCGCGGACGAGGCCCGAGGCCTGGGTCTTGGCATCCCCGGCCATGCTGCCCACGGCGCCCTCGACCTTACCGGCGAAATCCTTTGCCGAACCGGCAATTCGATCCTTGTCCATCGCGCTCACTCCTTGAGATGATTGTCGGTGAGCTAAGCGTTGAAGCGTGCCCCTGTTCCGGCGTTCAGAAAATCAGCCCGCCGTCCACCACGATGGTCTGGCCGACGACATAGGACGCCAGCGGCGAGGCCAGAAACAATGCGGCGCACGCCATGTCCGCCGGCGTTCCCCAACCGCTTCAGCGGGATTCGCTCGATCGCGCCTTCCCTCGGCGGCCATGCTTTCCCTCTGATCAGCGCGGAGCGATCGCACTCTCATAAATCAAAAATCCTCTGGAACGATCAGCCGGAAAATACGTCACAGAGCAAGGTGACGCTGAGCGGCGCGTCACTTGGTAGCGGCCCCAGCCCCACACGACAACACCCCGCCCAGGCTGGGGTCGCGCTAACGCCTGCTTTCAAAAAAATCAGCAGGGAGATGCATATGGTGCGACACGATTCCGGTTTACCTCATGTCGAAGTGGATGCGTGGATGAGCCACCTTCTTCCCCTGCCTGAGCCGTAGCTAGCCCGACGCGCCTTGTCTCCTCAGTCGCTCTCTCGTTCGTCCGCCGAACAGTGTCCTCGACGTTGTGGGTGGATTTCTCCTCTTGGCGGGGATTGGCCATTTTAATGTTTTGGTGGGTTTGGATCCTGGGTCCAACACAGGCAATCTCACGCAAGCAAACGTGGGCGCTTTTGGGTCGTTCCTTAACACCTAAATTTTCATCAAGCGTTTGACACTCCATGGAACGAGCGTTCCACGAGCTAGTTTCCTTCTCATTCAGCATTGCGGCTCCCTGAGTTCGGCTGAGCCAGCATATCGAGGCTCAGAGTATGATGACTGGTGAAACCGTTCTCATTGTCATCACTTCGGTGCTGATCCTCCTCGTCATCGGCAACATCGTATTCACGAAGGTGGCGGAACGCAGGAACCCGCCGATTGGAATGTTCACCCAATGCGATGGCGTCCGTCTCCACTACATCGAGCGCGGCGATCCTACCGCTCCCTGTGTGGTGCTGCTCCATGGCAACGGATCCATGATCCAGGATTTCATGAGCAGCGGTCTTATTGACCTTCTTGCCCGGCACAATCGTGTTGTCTGTTTCGACCGGCCAGGCTTTGGGTATAGCCAACGGCCGCGGTTCCAGATCTGGAACGCGACCGCTCAAGCGGCCCTGCTCATGAAGGCGCTCAATCAGCTCGGGGTTCGCGATCCTGTCGTGCTGGGCCATTCGTGGGGCGCGCTGGTCGCTATCGCCCTCAGCATGCGGAAGGACTACCCAATCCGGGGCCTTGTGCTGGCGTCCGGGTATTACTTCCCGACCTTGCGTTGGGACGTGTGGCTCATGTCAGGTCCAGCCATACCGGTCCTTGGCGATTTAGTAAGTTACACGGTTGCGCCCATCATTTCATGGGCCATTTTACCGGCAGCATTTCGTAAAATTTTCGCGCCTCGCTCTGTCCCGCGGAGGTTCAAAAGCGAGTTTCCGACTTCCCTGGCGCTCAGGCCCAAACAGTTGCGCGCGGCCGCAGAGGAAAGCGCCCTCTTGATTCCCACTGCTGCACAATTCCAAGCTTCGTATCCAAACGTTGACTGCCAAGTGCGGATCCTCCATGGAGCAGAGGATCAGGTAATCGAGCCCAGCCAGGCCCGAAATCTCCACCAGGCGCTGCACCGATCCGACCTGCTCCTGTTTCAGAATGCTGGGCATATGGT
>Ga0193699_10000264_pt1 | contig 23763 bp, 21 predicted proteins | sample L3c2metaG_FD_160095 | JGI IMG/M metagenome (GOLD analysis project Ga0193699, IMG submission 160095) | Soil microbial communities from a riparian zone of the East river system, Colorado, United States - L3c2 | ecosystem: Environmental > Terrestrial > Soil > Riparian zone | place: USA: East...
CATCTCGGTCTCTATGAACCCCGGGGCTACCGCGTTCACGAGGATATTGCGCGAGCCGAGCTCTTTGGCGACGGATTTGGTGAGGGCAATGAGGCCAGCCTTGCTGGCGGCGTAATTCGCCTGACCCTTGTTCCCGATCATGCCAATTATGCTCGAGATGTTGATGATCCGGCCGCTGCGCCGCTTCATCATGCCTCGTGAGACAGCGCGGATCGCGGCGAATGCCCCGCGCAAATTGGCATTGATCACCGCGTCCCAATCTTCGTCCTTGAGGCGCATGACGAGATTGTCGCGAGTGATGCCGGCGTTGTTGACAAGCACATCGATGGAGCCGAACGCAGTCTCGACGTCGGCAACCAGCTTCGCTACGGCAGCGGTATCGGCGACGTCACAGGCGAAACCAATCGAGCCATTACCGACTTCGGCCGCTGCTTGCCGAGCCTTTTCAAGGTCCCGCCCGACCACCGCTACACGAGCGCCGGCCTTCGCCAACGTCTCCGCGATTGCTCGGCCGATTCCCCTGGTGCTGCCGGTGACGAGGACGTTTTTGCCGGTGAGGTCGATCTGCATCATGAGACGAGTTGCTGAAGTTTCTCGACGTCGGCGGCGGTACCGCACGCAAAAGTGCGCGCTCCTTTGACGAGGCGAGCCGCGAGGCCGGTCAAAACGTTGCCCGGTCCCATCTCAACGTACAGCGCGTCGGGAAAATGCGCGGCAATGTTCCTGATCTCGGTGGACCAGCGGACGGGAGACGTGAGCTGTCGAAGGAGGAGATCCTTGGCGTCGACAGCCGTCGTCGAAGCGTCCGCCGTCACGTTGGAAAAGACCGGAAAGTTGGGATCGGTGAATGCAGAAGTGGCAATTGCGTCGGTGAGGCCGACGATCGCGGGCTCCATGAGCGGTGAATGGAAAGCGCCGCTCACCGGAAGCCGGATGGCTCGTTTAGCGCCCGCTTCCTTGGCCAGCTCCATGGCGCGCTCGACTCCGGCGATCTCGCCCGATATCACAGTCTGTTCGTCGGTGTTGTAGTTGGCCGGGACTACAAGGCCGGCTTCCTTCGTCGCGCGCTTGCAGATCTCGTCGATCGGCGTGCTGGTTGTTCCGAGTATTGCCGCCATGGTTCCAGGCCGCTTGACTCCGGTGTCGAACATGAGCTCGCCGCGCCGTCTCACGAGCCGAGCGGCGCCGGGCAGACTGACGGTATCAGCGGCGTGATAGGCGGTGAATTCTCCGAGAGAGTGCCCCGCTGCTGCACGGACATGGGGAAACAGCGCATCCTTGACGAGGGTCCAGACGGCGGCACCGTGCGCGAACAACGCGGGCTGGGCATTCTTCGTCGCGGTGAGCTCGTCAGCAGGCCCCTCGAAACACAAGCGGCTCAAGTCCGTCCCGAGGGCGGCGTCTACTTCACCGAAAACGCCGCGCGCGACTGGGAACGCATCCGCCAGGTCTTTTCCCATCCCGGGCTTTTGCGAGCCCTGCCCGGGAAAAAGGAGTACGATATCCACCGCTCAGAAGCGGATGATCATCGACGCCCAGGTGAAGCCGGCGCCGAACGCAACCATCATCACCGTCGAGCCGTCCTTGACCCGTCCCGCCTCGATCGCCTCACTGAGCGCTATCGGAATCGACGCCGAAGATGTGTTGCCGTACCGATCGACGTTGACGTACACCTTTTCCATCGGGATGCCGGAGTGCTTGGCGGTCGCCTCGATGATGCGGACATTCGCCTGATGGGGAATGAGCAGATCGATATCGGAGCCAGTCAGTCGCGCGCCGTCGAGGGCGCGGTCAGCCGCATCGGACATGGAACGGACAGCGTGCTTGAAGACCTCACGGCCGGCCATCCTCACGAGATGCGAGCGCTTGTCGAGCACTTCGGCGGACATCGGGGTCGTGGCTCCCCCGTCGGGGCGATAGAGAAGATCCGCCAGGTTGCCGTCGCTTCGCATGTAGGCGGACAGAATTCCCTTCCCGTTCTTGCTGCGCTTGAGCACGACGGCACCCGCGCCGTCACCGAAAAGCACACAGGTCGATCTGTCCTTCCAATCGACGATCGCGCTCATCTTTTCGGACCCGATCACCAACGCCGTCTCGGCCGTGCCCGACATGATCAGGCCCTCGGCGGTGCTCATCGCGTAGAGCCACCCCGAGCAGGCGGCTCCGACGTCGAACGCCGCCGCGCGCGTTGCGCCGAGCTCCGCCTGGACGTCCACCGCAGTCGCAGGAAGAAGCCTGTCCGGTGTCGCGGTGCTGAGGACAATCACGTCAATCTCGCCGGGATGAACTCCGGCAACTTCCATCGCCTTGCGTCCGGCTTCGGAAGCCATTGAACTGGTGGTCTCGCCGTTCTTGGCGATTCGCCGCTCGACGATTCCGCTTCGCTCGAAGATCCACTCGTGCGAGGTCTCGATGCCAATCGAGGCGAAATCGTGATTCGTCATCACGTGCGCGGGTAGTCCCCGACCCGTGCCGACGACTGCGGCGACCGGGCGCTTCACGCCGACTCCGCCAGAGCGCCGATGACGGGCGCGGCAGCCTGGAGCTTCTCGCCGATCAGATCGTTCATGCGTGTCTCGACTGCTCGCACCGCAACCTTGATTGCATTCTTGATGGCGCGCGGCGGAGAGTTGCCGTGACAGATAATGCTGACACCCTTGACCCCGAGCAGCGGCGCGCCACCGTAATTGGTGACATCGAATATTTGGAGAGCCGATTTCACGTGCTCGGCGTTGATCCCGGGGTGGTCGCTCAGAACGCGGACGATCATTGGCGCGACGGCCTCATAGAACTTGAGCACGACGTTGCCGACGAAACCGTCGCAAATGACGACGTCGAACGGACCACGATCGCTGGCACCCGCGGGAAGATCTCGTCCCTCGAGATTACCGTGAAAGTTGAATCCGGCCTTCTGGAAGAGCACGTGAGCCTCCTTCACCACCGCGTTTCCCTTCTCCGGCTCCTCCCCGATGGACAGAAGCCCGATGGAGGGATTGGAGCGACCAAAGATGCATTCAGCGTAAACCGCGCCAAGCCACGCGAACTGCAGAAGCTCCTTGGTCGAACAGTCGACGTTCGCGCCGGAATCGAGAACAATGACCGGGTTGCGCGCGGTTGGGAATACGGTCGCGATCGCCGGGCGCGTCAATCCCGGCTGGAGCTTGAGCAGCATCGCAGATGACGCCATCTGCGCGCCGGTGTTGCCGGCGGATACGAAAGCGTCGGATTTCCCGTCGACCTGCATCTTCAGGCCGACTACCATCGAGCTGTTTGGCTTTTTTCGCAGCGCCGCGGTCGGCTTCTCCGACATGGCGATGATGTCGGGGGCCTCGACGATGGTGATGCGGTCGCGGACGGCGGACGCCTGCGACAGCTCGCCCGCCAAAAGGCCTGCGAGCTGCGATTCGATGGCCGCTGTTTGCCCGACGAGCTGCACGGAGTGCGCGGCGTCGAGATCCTGAAGGGCGAGTAGTGCGCCGGCGATTGCCGCTTTGGGGGCGAAATCTCCCCCCATAGCGTCCAACGCTATTCGCGCCAACCTATGCTTCCTTCGGTTCTACTCGCTGTTCGCCATCGTAGTATCCGCACTCAGCGCAGACATGATGCGGACGCCTCATGCTCTGGCAGCGCGGACACTTCTGAATGACGATGGCAGGCGCGATCTTGTGGGTGTTGCGCGCGCGCTTCTTTCGTTTCGATGTGCGTCGCTTTGGGACGGCCATTGTATCTGTTCCTGAAGGTAGTGTGACGAGCTAGTGTGGGTCGCCCTGATGCCTGAGCAACGCGCCCCAGCGCGAATCAGTCGTGGTTGGTGTGCAGCTGCAAGTTCTTTCGTTCAGGTTCGTGCCGCATGTCGCGCAGAGTCCTTTGCAATCGTCCCTGCATTGGACAAATGCAGGCGCCGTGAGCAGCCATGTCTCCCTCACCGCGCCGCGAAGATCGAGTGACCTCGCGTTCGGATCGTAAAGAAACACCTCCGGATCATCGGCTTCCTCTGCCCCAATCTCGGCGAGCAGAAAGTGTACATCCTCGCTTACCTCGACGTCGACATCTTCAAGGCAGAGCCGGCAAGCCATTTCGACGCGGCTTTCCATTCTGCCCGTGAAGTAAAATCTCCCTTCACCCACCGTCGACAGACGTCCCGTTAGGCGGATAGGCTCGGCCGGAAGGTTATCGGCCTCTTCCCAAATCGGATCGTCCGGTTGAAGGGAGCCGTCCACTTGGACGGCTTTCGCCTCCAGCGCGCGCAGGTCAAACGACAGCATAAGCCCTTTAACCTAGCGGGTTTATACCCTCGATTCCAGTGGCGCCGAAGCTGTTAGACCAGATCAGCCTCGGCGAAAAAGAAGTTCGCCTCGCGCGCAGCGTTTTCGTCCGAGTCGGAAGCGTGGATCGCGTTCCGCTCCTTCGATTCGGCGTACAGCTTTCGAACCGTTCCGGCCTCGGCTTCAGCTGGGTCAGTCGCGCCGATCGCCTTCCTGAGGGCAGCGACGGCGTCAGCCCGCTCGAGCACGATGGGCATGCACTTGCCGGACGTCATGAAGCGCACGAGAGGCGCGAAGAACGGACGCTCCCGATGAACGGCGTAAAACGCCGAAGCCTGAGCTTCGCTCAGTCGCATTACCCGAGCTGCGACGACCTTGAAGCCCCCTTTCTCGAGGTGAGCGATGATCTGTCCGCCCTTCCCCGCGTTGAAAGCGTCGGGCTTGATGATTGTGAGAGTTCTGTTGCCAGCCATTTTATGGTTTCTGTCCTAGCGCATCGCGCTCTTGAGTAAGTCAACGACATCGATGGGACGCTTTGCGACGCCCACTCCGTTCTCTTCGAATGCCTGCATCTTCTCCGCTGCCGTCCCGGCCGAACCGGATATGATCGCACCCGCGTGACCCATCCGCCGTCCCGGCGGTGCAGTTTGGCCGGCGATGAATCCGACTACCGGCTTTTTCATTTTCTCTTTGACGAACCGCGCTGCTTCCTGCTCGTCGGTTCCCCCAATTTCGCCGATCATGACCACAGCCTGTGTCGCTGGGTCCTTTTCAAAAGCGTCGAGGCAATCGATAAAGTTGGTTCCGTTGATCGGATCGCCTCCGATTCCAACGCAGGTCGTCTGCCCGATCTTGGCGCGCGTCATCTGATAGACCACTTCGTACGTCAGTGTTCCTGACCGGCTAACCAGGCCGACCGGCCCAGGCGTACAGATTCTCCCAGGAATGATTCCGACCTTGGATTGGCCGGGAGAGATCAGGCCCGGACAATTGGCGCCAAGCAGCCGCGCGCCCCGCTCCTTCACGAACGGATAGACTCGAGTCATGTCCAGAACCGGAACGCCTTCGGTAATGCAAACGATGAAGCTGACGCCCGCATCCGCGGCTTCCATCATCGCATCGGCGGCGAATGGGGGCGGGACGTAGATCACCGTCGTGTTGGCGCCAGTCGCCTTCACCGCTTCGGCAACCGTGTTGAAGATCGGAACCTTGTCCTCGAACTTCTGCCCGCCCTTGCCGGGCGTTACACCGGCGACGACCTGGGTCCCGTACTCGATCATCTGCTTCGCGTGGAATGATCCGTCGCGGCCGGTGATCCCCTGCACAAGTAGGCGCGTATTCTTGTCGACGAAGATGCTCACGCGGTTTTCCCTCCCGTCGCGAGGGCAACGGCTTTCTTCACCGCTTCGTCCATGTCGGTCATCGCCGAGAGTCCATTCTCCTTGAGAATCTTGACCGCGATCTCTTCGTTCGTGCCGGTCAGGCGAATGACGAGAGGAACCTTGAGAGGACTCTGTTTGATCGCGGTCACGATTCCATTCGCGACGTCATCGGTGCGCGTGATTCCGCCGAATATGTTGAACAGGATCGCCTTCACGTTGGGGTCGCTCGTGATAATGCGGAGAGCGGCGACGACCTTTTCCGGATTCGACGAGCCACCGATGTCGAGAAAGTTCGCCGGCTCGCCGCCGTAGTATTTGACCAGATCCATCGTCGCCATCGCCAGTCCGGCGCCGTTCACGATGCAGCCGACGTTTCCATCGAGCTTGATGAAGGTGAGGTTCGCCTTTCTCGCGTCGACTTCGCTCGGATCCTCTGACGACTCGTCGCGCAGCGCTGCGATGTCCGGCCGGCGATCCAGCTCGTTGTCGTCGATCACCATCTTCGCATCGAGCGCGACGATCTCTCCGGCGGGGGTCGTGACCAGCGGATTTATCTCCGCGAGCGATCCACCGTTCTCGACGAATGCCTTGTAGAGCTGAAGCAGAATCTTCGCGGCGGCGCGAACCTGCTTCATGTCGGAATAGAGGAAGAACGCGAGCTGCATCGCCTCGTAGAGCTGCAATCCATAGCGCGGATCAACGGCGTGACGCAGGATCTTGTCGGGTGTCTTGGCGGCGACTTCCTCGATGTCGATCCCGCCGGCGGGACTTGCCATGAACACCGCTCGCTTGGAGGCACGATCGACGATGATCCCCACATAGGCTTCGCTGGCGATGTCAGCCGCGGGCGTGATAAGAACCTTCTGAACCGGAAGTCCCTTGATGGTCAGCTTGAGGATCTGCGCGGCCACGCTCTTCGCCTCCTCGGGCGTTTTGGCGAGCTTCACACCGCCTGCCTTTCCACGACCGCCGGCGTGAACCTGCGCCTTCACGACCACTGTCGATCCAAATTTCCGCGCGATTGCTTCGGCTTCCTGCGGCGTCGAGGCTACCTCACCCGGCGGGATCGGAATGCCATACTTTCGGAAGACGTCTTTGGCCTGATACTCGTGGATGTTCACTCTAGCTCCGAACGCGTGCGAGCACGCGGATTGTCAATTTTGAGGATTGTTTTCACGGAAGGATTTCAGTGCCACCAACGCCTTGTACTGCTGCTCTTCCCTTGCTTAGCTCCGTAATAATGGCACGGCCCTGTGTTCGACGCACATAATCGGCCGCGGCCGCAACCTTGGGAGCCATGCTTCCTTCTCCGAAGGCGCCTTCGCTCGCGAATCGATCAGCTTCGCTCACGGTCATCGAGCGGATCGCGCGCTTCTCCTCGGTGCCCCACCCAGTATAAACGGCATCGACGTCCGTGAGAATCAGGAAAAGCTCCGCGCCGAGCTCTCTCGCAAGGACCGCCGCGGCGAGATCCTTGTCCACCACGGCGTCGACTCCTTCGAGTCCAAGCAGCGGATCGCGGTAAACGGGAATTCCGCCGCCGCCACATGCGATGACAACGGTATCGCGCTCGACCAGGCTGCGGATCGTAGCGAGCTCGTGAATTGCCAGCGGCTTCGGACTCCCCACCACTCGGCGAAACCGCCCCTTCGCATCCTTCTTGACTGGATGACCCTGCACTCGCAGCTCTCTTGCTCGCGCGATCGAGATTCCGTGTCCGATGAACTTCGTGGGATCCTGAAGCGCCGGATCGTCGGCGGCGACCTCGACCTGTGTGAGGATCGTCACGACATCTCTCGCGTTGCCAGCTTTGCGGAGCGCGTTCTCGAGTGACTGCTGAAGCATGTAGCCGATCCACCCCGCAGTGCCCGCAACCAGAACCCCGAGTGGGAGAGGTGCGACCTCACTTCGCGCCTTCTCGTTGCGCACGAGCTCGTCACCAACTTGCGGGCCGTTGCCGTGAACGACTACGACGCGCCAGCCCTCGAGCGCGAAGTCCACAATTGGGCCGAGGCTCTCTCGCGTGTGTCGGAACTGATCGGCGATAGTCGAGTGCTCTCCCGGAGGCGAGAGCGCGTTACCTCCGACTGCGATGACAGCTGTGCGCGACGGTTCAGTCATTTGCGTTTGGGAGCGACGAGTGCCCCAAGCGAGTCATAGGCGATTCCGAAATCTTTGAGATTCGCTGCTGCCAGAGCGGCGCGCATCCGATTGTAGTAGCGAGTTACTGATGACCTGAACGCGGAATCGCCGGTGGCGAGCTGCGACGCGGCGGGCGCTGGCTCCCACGGAGTCGTGGTCAGCTCTCCCGCAATTCCGGGCGCGCGGTAGTCGGACGAGTTGGGAAACGCCGTCATCCACGCCGTCGAGATCGGATCTGGCGACGGATCCGCCGCGATCATCACCCGAGCGGTTCGCGCATTGACGAGTGCCGTGGCCGCGTGCTTGAAATAGCTGCGCTCTTCGCCGGCAAGAACGTAATGCTGGCTCAGAGGATAATTCGACGAGGCCGAATAGAGCTCGAGCTTCCAATACAGAGTGTCGGCGTGAAACATGGGCTCAACGACGCTCCCTTGAGCGAAAACCGGAGCCAAAGCCATGATCCGATTCCGAACGTCGCGCAAGGTGACCAGTCTCGCTCGGCGAGGAATCGAGTCGGAGAGGAGGTCGAATGACTGGTACGCCCATGCATACCCAAATCGCGATAGACCGTCGCCGAGGCGCTGACCGGCGACGTCGAGCTGCGGATCAGCGAGGACCACGAGCCCACGCGCTCCGGGGTAGACGAGCGAATCCTCCCGCAGCATTTGCGGGCCGGGTGCGCTCGTTGCAACTGTGTCCGACGAAGCAGAAACCGCCGATTTGTGCAGGAACTCGAGCGACGAGGCATTGAGGTCGTACGCTCGGCGCGTAAAGTCGGCGCGGGTGACGACGTAGGGCCTCTCGCGAACCATCTGGGCTTCTTTGGGTGTGACTCGCCGCACCAGGAGCGGTACGATAGCCTGAACGGAGATGGAGAGCACGACGATCACGGTTACGGCGACAAAGCTCGTGCGCAGCTGGCCCGTCCACCCGCTGAGTAGTACGGTGATGGATGCCGCGGCGGTGGCGACCCACAGTAGCAGCAGCCCCGGCAGGAGCCATTGATGATCTACGTAAGAGAAGACGCCCTCCTCTCCCCCTCCGCGGATCATCAGGTCGTAGGATTCGAGGCGATAGCTCCACATCGTGATGAGAAGAAGAAGCGCGGCCAGCACGCTCAGGTGCCGGCGGACACGCGCGCTCATCCGAATGCCGGCGCGCTCCCAGCGCAGGCCTGGAGTGAGTGAGTACAAGATTACGCAGACCATCGATACGGTGACGATCAGAAGCATGGCCCACGAATACATCGACTTCTCGAACGGAAGCCACGTCGTGTAGAACGCGAGGTCGTGCTGGAAGTATGGATCGCTCTCGCGGAACCTGACGCCGAGGCGCACGAGCGCGAGTGAAGTCCAGCTCGGGAGCGCCGGCGTCACGGCCGCGGCGATCACGACAGCTGACAGAAACGCAAACCGATCGATGTACTTCCTCGGCACGGCCTCACCGAATTCGACGTTGGCGAGACGTCGAGGCAGTGTAAGAGTGCCAATGCTTCGTCCAAGCGCAGAAAGATTGACGAATGCCACGAATATCGCGACGACGGTGCCGATCCCGTATATGAGCAACAGATTGCCCGCCCTCTCGTCCCACAGCGGGGTCGCGCCCATGGCGGCATACCAGCTGTAGTCGGCGAAGAGCGCGGAAACGGTGCGTCCGCCAACGAGCACTGCAGCCGCGATGACGACCCCAATGAAGAGGCGCCGACGGGCCATCACATCAAACCTTTACGCCTTTCGCGCGGAGCCAGCCCTGCATCTCGGACTGAATCTTCTCGAGCTGCTCGCTGGTGCGCGCTTCGAAGCGCATCACCAGCACAGGCTGAGTGTTGGATGCGCGGATGAGTCCCCAGCCGTCACCGAACAGAACGCGGACGCCATCGACAGTCATGACCTCGTACTTGGCGCTGAAGTGTTTCTTTGCCTCTTCGACGATCCCGAATTTCCTGTCGTCTGGGCAATCCACTCGGATCTCCGGAGTCGAGACGAAGCGCGGCACGTCGGCGAGTAGCTCGCTCACACTCTTCCCGGAATCCGCGACAATGTGGAGGAGTCGTGCCGCGCCGTAAAGCGCGTCGTCGAAGCCGTAGAAGCCCTCCGAGAAGAACATGTGGCCGGACATCTCACCGCCGACGGGCGCGCGGGTCTCGTGCATCTTCTCCTCGATGAGCGAGTGGCCGGTCTTCCACATCACTGGTATCCCTCCCGCCTTTTCCACCGCTTCCGGAAGCGCCTGCGACGCCTTGACGTCGAAGACAATCGCCTGGCCCTTGCCGGTGCGCGCCAGAGCGTCGCGCGCGTAGATGATGAGGAGATAGTCGCCCCAGATTATCTCGCCGTTGTCGTCGATGACTCCAATGCGGTCGGCGTCGCCGTCGAACGCGATGCCGACGTCGGCTCGATCTTTCTTGACCGCGGCGATCAGTGCCTCGACGTTCTTCGGAACCGTCGGGTCGGGGTGGTGGTTTGGAAAGGTTCCGTCGCTCTCGCAGAACAGGCAACGCGGCGCGATGCCGAGTTTGGGAAAAAGCTTCGGAGCAACCAGGGAACCCGCTCCATTCCCGCAATCGATGATGACCTTCAAATCCCGGGAAAGCCTTCCGACGCGAGTGGCGATGTCGGCGACGTAACCATCTATTACGTCTTCTTTCCGGACAGATCCTTCGCCGCGCGGGAAATTTCCTCCAACCGCGAGATCATGCAGGTGCTGAATGTCAGCGCCGTAGATCGACGTCTTTCCAAGGCCGAGCTTGAACCCGTTGTATTCCGGGGGATTGTGGGAGCCGGTAATCTGGATGCCGCCCACTACGTCGAGCTTGTGCTGGGACCAGTATGCGAGCGGTGTCGGGACGATTCCGATGTCGACCACATCGATGCCGCTCGCCAAGAGACCGGCGACCAACGCTGCGTGCAGCTTTTCACCGGAGGGACGGTTGTCACGACCCACGGCGACGCTTCCCTTCACGCCCTTTTCAGAGAGAAACGCAGCGTATGCGCCCGCGACCAATCTTGCTGCTTCCTCCGTGAGGTCCTTTCCGGCGATGCCACGGATGTCGTACTCGCGAAAAATGGCGCGTGACAACGCCATGTGGTCTACTTGGGTCTGAGCACGATGACTTCCTTGCTTACCGCCGGAGCGCTGCGCTGTGTGAGCGAGACAACGACATCTGGAAACAAGCCGAAGATCAGAATGACTGCCGCCGAGCCCCACACGACTATTCGTGTCCAGCCTCCGGTGCGGGCGAGGACAGGCGCGTTGCTCGCACGCGGCTTCATGAACATCACCATCACGACGTAGAGGTAATAGCCTGCGCTCACGAGGCTGGTGATCACCAGAATGATGGCCAACCTGGTCTGCGGCGCCGGAGCTTGCAGCGCGGCCTGGAGGACGTACCACTTCGCAAAGAAACCGATGCCGCCGAAGATCGGGAAGCCTAGCAACGCCAGCATGAAGACCGCCATCGCAACGGCCAAGCCTGGCCTGACGCTCCATAACCCCGCGTATTCTTCGACGCCCATGCGGTCTTCACCCGAGGTACCGAGGGCGACGATCACCGCAAAGGCCCCGAGCGTGGCCATCGTGTAGGCAAACAGGTAGAACATGAACGCGGAGCTGCCGAGCCTTGTACCGACGACCAATGCGACCAGGATGTAGCCGGCGTGCGCGATGCTCGAGTACGCGAGCAGCCGCTTGATGTTCCGTTGAGCCAGAGCGACGAGATTGCCGACGACCATCGTGATGACGGCCAGCCACCAGACCGGCAGGTGCCAGGTCGCAAGAAGCTCCGGAAACGCTTCGAGCCAGAGCCTGAAGAATGCCGCGAACGCAGCAGCTTTCACCGCTGCAGCCATATACGCCGTGATTGGCGTGGGCGCGCCTTCGTAGACGTCCGGAGCCCACATGTGGAACGGCGCGGCGGCGACCTTGAATCCGAAGCCTACGAGCAGCAACGCGATCCCAACGAGCAACAGCCCACTGTGTTGGAGCTTGAACTCGCTGATGTTCGCCGCGATAGCCGAGAAATTCGTGGCGCCAGTCGCTCCGTAGACGAGCGCGATACCGTATAGAAGGAACGCCGTCGAGAAAGCTCCCAACAGGAAGTACTTTATCGCGCCCTCGGCGGATCGCTCGCGGCGCCGATTCAGCCCAACGAGAACATAAATGGCGATCGACATGAGCTCGATGCCAAGGAAGACGATGATGAGATCGCGCGCGGCAGCGAGGATCATCATGCCCGAAGTCGCGAGCAGGAGAAGAACGTGCGTCTCCCCGGGCAAAATTCCTTCGCGGGCATTGTAATCGAGCGACATTGCGATCGTGCCAATGGTGGCGATCAGGAAGATCTCATCCGCGGCCCAGCGGAAATTATCTACCGCGATAGGCCCACCGGTCGCCGGCCAGGCGCGATAGGCGTAGTAGCCGACCGCGACCATTGTGAGGACGCAGAGGGCAATGCTGAAGATGCCGACACTGCGCTGGTGTTCATTGCTCTCGGGCCGCCAACCTGACCAGAGCAGCAATATCATCGCACCGCCCATGAGCAGAAGATCGGGACCCAATGCGGCTGAAAGCTGTGCGGGCATGCTTAGATCAAAGGTCATTACCGAACCACCTCGCTGACGCGAGTAAGGTCCATACCGCCCTGCACGCGATCGACCAGGAGCTGGGCAGACGCCTGCGTCCTGCGAAGGACCGGCGCTGGATAAACCCCGAGCCAGATGATTGCCGCGATCAACGGCACCAGCAGCGCCAGCTCACGCTTGTTCAAGTCCGGCAAGTGGCTATTCTCGGGCTTGTCGAGCGGATTGAAGAGGATTCGCTGAAGCGCCCAAAGGAGGTAGGCAGCGGCGAAGATCACACCGGTCGTGGCGATGATGGTCAGGACGGGATAGGTCTTGAATGATCCGACCAAGACCAGGAACTCGCCGACGAATCCGTTCGTGCCAGGCAGACCGATGCTACTGAGCGAGACGAAAGTCAGAATTGCGGCAAACAGCGGGACGACCCGCGCAATTCCGCCGTAGGAATCGATGAGGCGGGAGTGTTTGCGCTCGTAGATCATTCCGACGAGCAAGAACAGAGCGCCGGTCGAGATGCCGTGGTTGATCATGATCAGGATGGCGCCCTGAACGCTCTGCAGCGTGAGCGCGAAGATCCCGAGCATCACGAAGCCGAGGTGGCTCACCGACGAGTACGCGACGAGCTTCTTGAAGTCCGGCTGCACCATCGCGACCAATGCCCCGTAAATGATTCCGATCACCGCGAGTACCAGTATGATCATCCTGATAGTCGGGTTCATGGCCGCGCCTGGAAACAGCGGCAGCGCGAATCTGAGGAAGCCGAACGTTCCCATCTTCAGCATGATGCCGGCGAGGATGACCGATCCCGCCGTTGGCGCCTCGACGTGCGCATCGGGAAGCCACGTATGGAACGGGAACATCGGCACCTTCACAGCGAACGCCAGGAAGAACGCCGCGAACAGCCAGAGGGCTGTCCGCTCCGGAACGTCCTTGATCGCGAGTATGTGATCGTAGCTAAAGTCTGGCGTCCCCATGACCGTTCGAGCGTGAACGCCGATGTAGATGATCGCAACGAGCATGAGCAGCGACGGCAGCATCGTGTAGACGAAGAACTTGAGGCTGGCGTAGATCCGCCGTTCGCCTCCCCAGATTCCGATGATGAAGTACATCGGCACCAGCATTACTTCCCACATCACGTAAAACAGGAAGAGGTCGCGCGCCAGAAATACGCCGAGCATTCCCGTCGTAAGGATGAGAAGCAAGGCGTAGTAGCTGCGAACCTTCGTTCGGATGCTGGTCCAGCTGCCAAGTACGGAGAGCGGCATGATGAACGTCGTGAGGAGCACCATCATCAGCGCGATCCCGTCGACTCCCAGGGTGAAACGAACGCCCCATGTCGGAATCCACTTAGTATCGATGGCGGCCTGCCAACCCGTGTCGGCAGGATTGAACGACCACCATAAGCCGACTGACACGACGAACTCGATGACGAAGAACCAGAAGGCGAGCTGCCTCGCCGCTGGGCTCTCCACGCCGCCAGTCTGCGCAGGATCGCGAACCGGCAGCATGAGGATCACAGCGGCTCCCACGAGCGGAATGAGAAGGAGCGCCGGGAGCACCCAGCTGTTGTAACCGATCGAGTCGAGAAGATTCGCCATTTATCCGATCAACGAAGGGTGAACGCGCCAAGCATTGCGAGAACACCCACCACGAGTACCCACGCATAAATCCCAACGTTGCCGGTCTGCAGACGCGACCCCATCCAGCCAAAGCCGCGGGCAACCGCCGCGCTGCCGTTTACGAGGAGCCCGTCGATCAATCCATTGTCAACTATCCGCCAGAGGAAATTTCTGGAGATGGCGTAGGTCGGCGTGACGATCGCGCGATCCAGACCTTCATCCACGTAGTATTTGTTGGCTACGACGCCCTCGAATCCATGTTCGGGAATCGCGTCCCGCTTGCGCGGGAGCCCAGCCGGCTTGAGGCGTACGATTGCGAAGACGATACCGATGACCGCGATCGCGACCGCCACGCCCATCAGGGCTTCTTCAGTTGATGGCGCAACGTGGGCAGCTCCAGCTGACACACGAGCAGTCGCGCTTCCAACCACGGGATCGAGCCAATGCGCCAGAACGTCGGTGCGTCCGAGGGGAACGAGATCCGTGATCACTTCGGGGAGGTTGAGCCATCCACCGACGGCGCTGAGAATTCCGAGAATGACCAGCGGCCCGGTCATCACCCACGGCGCCTCGTGCAGATGCTTCTGTTCTTCCTCGCCCGTACGGCTTGGGCCGTGGAATGTGTACAGCATCATCCGCGTCATGTAGATCGCCGTGAGCAACGCGGCCGCGAGCCCCACCCCGTAGATGACGTACAACAGCGTGCCGCCGGGGATTCCGAGCCACGCCGCTGACGCGAGCGTGGATCCCTGCGCGCGCGCGAACACCGCTCCGAGGATCTCGTCCTTCGAAAAGAATCCGGAGAATGGAGGGATACCGGAGATCGCCAGCGTCGCGATCCACATCAGCACCCACGTGATAGGCAGATAGCGCCTGAGGCCCCCCATGTTGCGCATGTCCTGCGCGTCTTCAAGGCTGTGGGTGCTGTGATAGGCGGAGTGCATCGCGTGGATCACGGAGCCGGCGCCGAGGAATAGGAGCGCCTTGAAGAACGCGTGCGTCACGAGGTGGAACATCCCGGACGCGTACGCGCCAACTCCAACGCCAACGAACATGTAGCCGAGCTGCGAGATCGTCGAATACGCCAGCACTTTCTTGATGTCCCACTGCTTCAGGCCGATCGTGGCGGCAAAGATCGCTGTCGCGGCTCCAACGACCGCCACAGTGAGAGAGGCAACGGGTGAAAGCGAGAAAAGAAAGGAGCTGCGCGCGATGAGATACACACCAGCGGTGACCATCGTCGCGGCGTGGATCAAGGCCGATACTGGTGTCGGGCCAGCCATGGCATCGGGCAGCCAGATGTAGAGCGGAATCTGCGCGCTCTTGCCGGCGCAGCCGAGGAACATGAAGAGGCAGATCGCTGTGACGAGAGCGCTACCGGCGCCGAGCTCGAGCGCTTTGGCACTCACTCCGGCAAAGTCGAGCACTCCTATATTCGCGAAGAGCATGAACATCGCGACGAGGAATCCGAAATCGCCGATGCGGTTGACGATGAAGGCCTTCTTACCGGCATCGGCGTTGGCCTTGTCATTGAACCAGAACCCGATCAGCAGGTAGGAACAGAGTCCGACTCCCTCCCAGCCCACGAACAACACCGGATAGTTCGCGCCGAGCACCAGAACCAGCATGAAGAAGACGAAGAGATTCAGATACGAGAAGTACCGCGGGTATCCCGGGTCCTCGCGCATGTAACCGACGCTGAAGATGTGGATCAGCGCGCCGACACCGGTGATAACCAGAATCATTACCATCGACAGCTGGTCGAGCTGGAACGCCGCGTCTATCTGCAGGTCGCCGGCGGGCATCCAGCTGAAGTAACGCTGGACGAACGGCGTGTCCGGGTGAGCGACAGCCATCGCCTGCCAGATTCCGAGGGCAAGCAGGAAAGTGAGAATGAGAACGCCGGGACCAACCACGCTCGTCAACCCGGCCCAACGGTGGCGCTTCACCGCGGCGTGGTCGTCGCTTATCGCCGTCTCCGCATCCGGAAAGTGGCCGGGGGTGTTGGGATCGCTCGGGCCGAAGTGTGCACCACTGAGGGACAGCAGTCCGTTGATGACGAAGCCTGCGAGCGGAAGTACGGGAAGCAGCCATACCCACTCCGCGATCGTTCCCGAGAGCGGGTGAGCTTGCGAGGCCGACGCCACGGTCTGGACTAGCATCACCCTCTGAGCAGGTTGATGTCCTTGAGATTGATCGTCTGGCGATGCCGGAAGATCGCAATGATGATTGCGAGTCCGACCGCTGCTTCAGCGGCGGACACCGTCATCACGAAGACCACGAAGACTTGTCCAGCCGTTCCGTAAAAGCGCGAGAATGCCACGAACGTGAGGTTGATCGCCGTGAGCATGAGCTCGACGCACATGAAGATGATGATCGCGTTCCGATGGATGAGAACGCCGATCACGCCGATGATGAAGAGCGCCGCGGTGAGCGCGAGTGACTCAGCGAGCACCGGCCGCCCTCCCTCGTCCCAACACTACGGCTCCGGCTATGGCGACGAGGAGCAGCACGCTCGTCAGCTCGAAGGCAAGCAAATAGTCCTTGAACAGCGGCTGGGCGATCGTTCCGACCGCGTTGAGCTTCTGGAACTGCTGCTCGTTGAACTCACGCGGCACGACGAGCTGCTGGGGGAGCTTAGTCCGGATGATGACCATTATTTCGCTGAGCAGACCAAGTCCAATCAATCCGGCCGCCAGCTTCCACCACTTGCCGCGCGCATCAGCGAGCGATGACGGGTGGCCGAGATTGAGCAGCATCACGACGAAGAGGAACACCACCATGATGGCGCCGGCGTAGACGAGCACCTGCATGACGCCGATGAACTGGGCGTCGAGCATTACGTACAGTGCCGCGAGGCTGAACATCGTGTTCACCAGCCAAAGTGCCGCGGTCACCGGACTCTTCCGTGTCACGAAGGCGATCGCGGACGCCAGCGCGATCGCTCCGAAGAGATAGAAATGAAAGACGTAGAAAAGGGGGTAGTGCGGTTCCATCACTCGCCTTTCGGGTCTTCGGCGTCCCACATCTCGCACACGGGATGGGTCTGGTCCATCAGGCGCTGCAGGTCGTAGACGAACCCTTCCCTGCTGTATTCCGAGTTCTCATAGTGACGCCCGACGTGAATCGCCTCTTCCGGACAGACTTCCTGGCAATATCCGCAGAAGATGCAACGGAACTCGTCGATCTCGAACACGAGCGGGTAACGATTGCCCTCCTCGTCTTCGCCGGGGACGAGCTTGATGCAGTTGGCTGGGCAAACCGTGGGACAGAGGCCGCACGCGACGCACTTGGCCTTGCCGGTTTCCGTTGTCAGCATTCGGTGCGTGCCGCGCCAGCGCGGAGAAATCGGGGACTTCTCCTCGGGGTACTGGACCGTCACCCTGCCGTTGACGTCGAACAAATGCTTCACCGTCAGCGCCATCCCCTTGAGAGTCGCGCGGATGTAGCTGACATCATCGACTGGCCGGTCCACCACCTTCACCGTGATCGCCATTATCTACCTGCCTCCGCCGCCATCGTGGCGCGTCTGGTAACCTGCCGCAGCCGCTCTACTTCTCTGGGATGCATTCTCCCGTACGCTGGGCTGATGATGCGTCCGCGGTCGAGTATCGCGAACAGCACGATCATCATGACCACGTTGATGCTGCCGAGGATCGTCGCGTAAAGGAAACCCTGGTCGATTCCGGCGGCGCTCAACCCGAGCATCACTGCCGCGATCAACACGATGTAGATGAGCGCGAGAGGAAGCATGAACTTCCATCCGAGAGACATCAGCTGATCGTAACGGAAGCGCGGAACCGTCCAGCGAACCCACATGAACACGAAGAGAAAGAAGAGGATCTTGGCGAGGAAAATCCCGATCGACAGGATCGAAAGCCATTTGCTGAACGGGCCAATGTTGTCGCGCGCGGTAAACGGCACGTCCCAGCCGCCGAAGAACAACGTCGCCATGAGAGCGCTGGCCGTGACCATGCTCGCGTATTCGGCGATGAAGAAGAGCGAGAACTTCATCGCGCTGTACTCGGTGTGATAACCGGCGATGAGCTCGGACTCTGCTTCGGGCAAGTCGAAGGGCAAGCGGTTTGTCTCCGCGAACGCGGCGACCATGAATATGAAAAACGCGACCGTGAGATTCACGACGTTCCAGCCGCCCCAGGCTTGCTGGTTGATGATGGAGTTGAGGCTGACGTTGCCGGCGAGCAGGAGCACGGGAATGGTCGACATCCCCATCGAGATCTCGTAGGACACCATCTGCGCGCTCGAGCGAAGCCCTCCGAGCAGCGCGTACTTGTTGTTGGATGACCAGCCGGCCAAAACGATCCCGTAAACCCCAAGCGAAGTGATTGCCAGGATGAAAAGGAAACCGACTGGCAGATCCGCGACGACCAGGTCGATTCGGCCCCAGCGAGTCGGCATCGGCGCGCCGAATGGGATCACGCACCACGCGGTGAGCGCCGGGATGAAGGAAAGGATCGGCGCCAGGACGAACAGCGGCTTGTTCACGCCCGCCGGCATCGTCTCTTCCTTCATGAAGTTCTTGAGCCCATCGGCCGCCGGCTGCAGCCATCCCTTGCCGACCCGGTTCGGGCCATGGCGATCCTGGATCCACGCCGAGATTTTCCGCTCCGCCAGCGTGAGCATTGCGACGCCGATCATGTAGATCGTGAAGATCACGATCATCTTGACGATGGTGAACAGAAAGAACGGCATCCCTCGAATGGGCGGGAGATTGGGATCTGCCGCCTGCAGGAGCGCTGAGAATCCGTGAATGACGCTCACGTCGCACCTATCGTGATCGGTGTCTTCGGTCCGGTGTCCGGAACGGTCGCGAGCGGCAGACCCTTGAAGCCAATCGTGTCGTAGCTGAGGCCGGCAAACGCCTTGGTCGACGCAGCGAGCTTGGCGAAGACTTCTGAAGGCAGGAAGAAGCTCGACTGCTTGCCCAGTGCGCCGAGCAGATCACCCAACACCAGCCAGCTCGGGCGCGTTTCGCCAGGAGCCTGCCGCGCCTGAGTGAAGCGCTGAACGCGTCCGCGAAGATTGGTAACCGTCCCTTCTTCCTCGGAAAAGTTCGCGATCGGCAGCACGACGGAAGCATTGCTCGCCGCTTCCGGAAGGACAGAGCTGATCACGATGACCTCACTCGCCCGAGCGACGGCCGACGCGTCGATACCGGCGAGATCCTCACCAGCGATGATGAGGACATCACCCTGCTTGAGTCCGCCGAGCAAATCCTTCGTCCTCTTGAAGCCGAGCGTTTCAGCGCCGTTGACGTTGGCGGCACGCTCGCGACGCAGCGCCAGATCCTCGACACCGGGCAGCGGGGCCTCCTCTCCTTCGGTGACGCGGAACGCGCCACTTCCACTCTGCATCACCTGTGTGAGCAGGTAAAGCGCCTCGTTGGAAAGCATTGGCGAAGCAGCTACGAACACGCTCTTCCCGGTCAACGCTCGTGCTGCCCCGGAGATGGCATCCTCCCAACTTGTGGCCACGAGGCCGTTGCCCCGCCGCACCATAGGCTGCTCGGCGCGATTCTTCTCGTTCATCCAGCGATAGTTGAGACGGCCCCAATCGCACATGAAGAACGCGTTGACGTTCTCGTTGGGACGGGGGCGCATCCGCACCAGCTGGTTCTCGCGCGTCTCCATGATGACGTTGCAGCCCTGAGTGCAGTTGGGGCAGATGGAGGCAGTGCGATCGAGCTCCCACGCCCGTGCTTTGTTCAGGAAATCCTTGGAGAGAAGCGCGCCCACCGGGCACAGATCGACGACGTTGGCGGCCCATGGATGGGTGAGGTCTTTCCCCTCGAACTTGCCGATCAACGCCCGGTCACCGCGCTCGCTGACGTTCAGCGCCGGATCGTGCGCGACGTCGTCCATGAAGCGTACGCATCGCGTGCAAAGGATGCAGCGATTCGGAACGTAGATGACGTCCCCGCCGAAGTCCTCTGCCGGATTGAAGCGCTTCGGCTCGCGATACCGGGAGTCCTCGCGACCTTCCTGAAACGTGTAGTCCTGCAGCTCGCACTCACCCGATTGATCGCAGATGGGACAGTCGAGCGGGTGATTGATGAGGAGCATCTCGAGGACGCCTTTGCGCGCATCGAGAGACTTTTCCGAGTGAACGTGCACGACCTGCCCTTCGGCGACAGTCGTGGCGCAGGACGGCGCGAGCTTTGGTGCCTTCTCGACTTCGACAAGGCACATGCGGCACACCCCCGCGACCGGCAGGCTGGGGTGATAGCAATAGTGCGGGATGAGGATTCCAACTGTCTTCGCCGCCTCGAGAATCAGGGTACCCTCGGGCACCGTGACAGGCCGACCCTCTATCGTCAGGCTCACCATCTTCTGCTCAGCCATCAGGCGACCGCCGCTACGACGGGGTGAAAGCGACGGCCTTGTATCAGCGCCTCGAACTCGCCCCGGAACTTCTTTATCCCGGACACGACCGGAACGGCGCACGAATCACTCAGCACGCAGATGGTCTTCCCCGTCATCTGCTCGGCGATGTCGAGCAGCGTGTCCATGTCTTCCATCGTTCCCTGCCCGTCCCGGATTCGCTCCATGATCTTCGTCGTCCACGCCGTGCCCTCTCGGCATTGCGTGCACTGGGCGCAGCTCTCGTGAGCAAAAAAGCGCGCAATGCGCGCGATCACACTGACCATCGACTGTGCGTCGTCGATGACGATCACGCCACCCGAGCCCAGCATCGATCCCTGCGCCACGAACCCCTCGTAATCCATGAGCGTAGCTTCCGCTTCCTCCATCGTCTGGATGGGAACCGACGCTCCGCCCGGGATGACTGCCTTGAACTTCCGTCCGTGCATCGGCCCGCCGCAGAGGTCGTACAGGAATTCCTTGAACGGAAATCCCATCACGACTTCGTACGTGCCGGGACGCAGGATATTGCCGCACACCGAATAGAGTTTGGTTCCGGTGCTCTTCGGATTTGAGAGACACATCTTCTTGTACCAGTCCGCGCCGTTCATGAGAATCGGGGCAGCCGCGATCAAGGTCTCGACGTTGTTGATCGTCGTCGGCGAGCCGAAGACTCCCGATACTGCCGGAAACGGAGGCTTGATGCGCGGATTGCCGCGCCGGCCTTCGAGCGAATTCATCAGCGCCGTCTCTTCGCCGCAGATGTACGCGCCCGCTCCTTTGTGGACGTGGACGTCAATGCGCTTGCCCGTGCCCATCGCGTTTTTGCCGAGGATCCCGGCGGCGTAGGCTTCCTTGACGGCCGAGTCCATCCAATGGAGAGGCTCCGTGAACTCACCGCGGATGTAGACGTAGGCGGTCTCCGCCCCGATCGCGTAGGCACCAATCGCGCAGCCTTCGACGAGGGCGTGGGGAGTCCAGCGCATCAGCTCACGATCCTTGAAGGTTCCCGGCTCCGATTCGTCGGCGTTGCAACAGAGATAGTGCGGTTTGCCGTCACCCGGTTTCATGAACGACCACTTCATGCCAGTCGGAAATCCGGCTCCGCCCCGACCGCGAAGCCCGGATTCCTTGACAACGTTCACGATGTCTGCTGGAGCCATGCCGAGCGCTTTCTCGAGGGCTTTGTATCCGCCCCGCTTTTTCCAGCCGGCAAGCGTGCGCGCTTCGGCGTCACCGAAGTAACGGGAAAGGACCGTCGATTCTCTTTCGTGCGGCTGGTGCGGATAGCCCATTATGCGAGTCGCGCTAGAAGGTCCGGTACTTTGTCGGGCGTGACGGATTCGATGAACTCTTCGTTGACCATGACCGGCGTCGCGAACCCGCACGCGCCAAGGCATTCGACTTCGATCACCGTGAACTTTCCGTCGGGAGAAGTCACGCCGAGCTCGCCGGTGTTGGTGTGTCGAAGGAAGGCTCGTACCACATCCTCAGCGCCGCAGACGCCGCACGGCGACGTCGTACACACCTGGATGAAATACTTACCGACCGGATGTTGGTGATACATGGTGTAGAACGTGACCACGCCCTTCACGTACGCGGGCGTCAGCTCGAGAAGCCCGGCGATTTCCTCCATCGCCTCCTCGGCAACCCAACCGTGCACGCGCTGCACGATCCAAAGTGCTGGAAGGAGCGCGGCCATTTTGGTTGGATAACGCGTGAGCAGCTCGTCGAGCTCGCTCCGCACCGCACCGGTGAAGACGGGAGTGTATGGCCCGTGCGCCGCCTTGTCGTGCGACGCGTAATCCGGGGACTCGAGACCGCCAACCAGATCCGGCGTCAACGGTCGATTTCTCCCATGACGATGTCGATGCTGGCGTTGATTGCGATGACGTCGGACAAAAGATGTCCTTCCACCATCTTCGGAATGGCGGACAGATTCACGAACGAAGGCGGGCGAATCCGCCAGCGCACCGGCTTGGCGGTGCCGTCCGATACCATATAGTAGCCCTTCTCGCCCTTTGGGCTTTCGACGGCAACGTAGGACTCGCCAATGGGCGGGCGCGGGCCTTCCATTACGACCTTGAAGTGATGGATCATGGATTCCATCTCGCTCGTCGCTTTCGACTTGGGCGGGAGGATGACGCGCGGATCATCGATGTTCACCGGACCTTCGGGTAGGCGATCTGCCGCCTGCTGGAGAATTCGCACCGATTGCCTCATCTCTTCGAAGCGTACGAGATAGCGGTCGTACACGTCGCCGTTCGTCCCGACCGGCACCTCGAAGTCGTAGGTCTCGTAGTCGAGATACGGGAAATCCTTGCGGACATCGTAGTCGACGCCAGACGCGCGCAGCATCGGACCGGACAATCCCCAGTTGACCGCTTCTTCCGGCGTCATCACGCCAAGACCAACCGTACGACCAACCCAAATCGCGTTCTTTGTGAGCACGCGATCGATCTCGTCCAGCGTGTGCGGGAACGTGCGAATGAACTGGCGGAGGCCATCCATCCAACCACTCGGTATGTCGGCCGCCATTCCGCCCACGCGTGTGGCTGACGTCGTGAGCCTGGCTCCAACCCACTTCTCGATTAGGCGGTAGATCTCCTCGCGCCGCTGGAACGCCCAGAGGAAAGGAGTGAACGCACCGATGTCGATGCAGAAGGTGCCGAGCCAGACGAGGTGCGACATGATCCGCGACAACTCGGAAGCGATGACACGCAGGACCTTGCAGCGCTCGGTGATCTCGATTCCAAACAAGCGCTCAGCGCCAAGCGCGAACGCGACATTGTTGCCGATCGAATTGAGGTAGTCTTCGCGGTCGGTCCAGCAGATGATTTGGTTGTACTGCCGGTATTCTCCGATCTTCTCGAAGCCGCAGTGCAGATACCCGATGTGCGGGATGCACCGCACGACCGTCTCGCCGTCGAGCTCGAGGACCAAGCGGAGAACGCCGTGGGTCGCGGGGTGCTGCGGACCGATGTTGATGAGCATGTGCTCACCTTCGATGTCCGGCTCGAGCGCTGGTGGCGGCTCGATGGCGACGGCGGTTCCACCATCGTTCGTCACCAGCGGAACTCGCTGCGCCCTTCCCTGCGCGTCGAGGCCAGATGTCGAGAGCTCTACTTCGATCGTCCGCTTCGACATTACTCCCCGGTCCTCTCGCCTTTGTTCAGCCGCTCGCGCATGTCTTCCGGAAGCTCCGCGAACGCATCGGCGATCGTCAGCTCCTCCATCGAGTAGCGCGCTTCGGGATTCTGATCGAGCGCCTGCCTCAGCTGTTCGGAGCGGCTGAACCGGCCGCGCAACGGGAAGTCTTTGCGGAGTGGATATCCCTCCTTGTAGGACTCCCACATCAGCAACCGCCGGAGATCCGGATGCCCGACAAAGCGGATTCC
>Ga0193699_10000265_pt1 | contig 23703 bp, 24 predicted proteins | sample L3c2metaG_FD_160095 | JGI IMG/M metagenome (GOLD analysis project Ga0193699, IMG submission 160095) | Soil microbial communities from a riparian zone of the East river system, Colorado, United States - L3c2 | ecosystem: Environmental > Terrestrial > Soil > Riparian zone | place: USA: East...
CGCGGGCGGTTTGCGGAAACGACAGATAGACGCCGGTGAGCGAAACCGCCGCCAGCGGCAGCGAAATCCAGAAGCCGAGCAGGTGATGCAGGTTGAAGGTGAAATGCGGCGAGCGCGTCCAGCGCAACGCGCGCAACAGACTTCCAGCCCGCGGCCACCACAGCCAGATGCCGGTGAGCGACAGGGTCAGCATGCCGACACCGGCCCAGCCGACGATCTGCCTTCCGTTGTATTGGGGAAGGGTGAGATTCTCGTGGAAGACGTGCAGGAAGCCGATGAATGAAGAGCCGAATTCCATCACGTCCAGCACATTCCCGGTTGGCGGATCAAGGAACACCGTGACGAAACGTGGGCGCTTGCCGGGCTCGCTATTGGCCGCTCGGGTCACAACGCGAACCGGCGAGCCTTCTTCGGGATAGCGCAGGCCGGTCGGACGCAGATCGGCCGGATCCTTCGCGACCGCTTCAGCGGCTTTGGCGAGATAGGCCGTGGGCGGCAGCGCCACCTGCGCGCCAGTCACCGCGTAGCGCTGCGGATTGAGCAGCGCGTCTATGTCGTCGTGCCAGACCAGCAGGCCGCCGGAAATGGAGATCGGGATCAGGAGCACCGCCAGGCCGACACCGATCCACAAATGCACATTGAGCCAAAGGCGGCGAAGAGTTGCGGCGTGCATAGCGATGCCCGTGGTTGATCGGTAGGTCGGGCAACCTATAGCAGCCTCGACGGAGAAGAGAACAAAAATAGTAGAAAAAACGCAGTTTTTAAGTATTACAAACAGTATAGTCTAGTTTAGAAATATTCTAATTAAAGAGTTATGCTGTAAAATCAATTGTTCTTGACGTCGAATACCAATCATGGTTTCAGGTATAACCTAATAATCGCGGTGATTATTACGGTTCTAAAGTATAGTAATCACGCGCGGGGCGTCGAGATGAACAGCGTTGCGTCAAGTATTCGTTCGGAAGCGTTCAGTCATCGGGGCGGGGCGCCGCTCATCGTAAAATCAAGCGACGGTCAAATCCGGGTCGAAACCCAGATCAAATTTCAGTTCGGGCAGACGCCTGCTTACGAAAACACCCGCTTTCAATCCGGTAATCGCGCTTCGCTGCTGGCCGCGGTCAGCCTTGCCTCGCTGATGGGCGCCACCGTCGCGTCGGGCCAAGAGTCGGGCGTGCAATTGCCGACCATCGATGTCACCGGCGACCAGAACGGCGGCTATCAGGCCACCCAGCAGTCCATCACCCGGCTGCAGACGCCGCTCATCGACACGCCGCAGACCATCAATGTCGTGCCGCAGCAGGTGATCCAGGAAAAGCGCGCAACCTCGATGGAAGACGCGCTGCGCACGGTGCCCGGCATCACCTTCAGCGCCGGCGAAGGCGGGCAACAGGGCGACAGCCCGATCATCCGCGGCTTTGCCGCGCGCGGCGATATCTTCCGCGACGGCTTCCGCGATCCGGGCTGGTACACGCGCGATCTGTTCAACATCGACCGGGTCGAAGTCTACAAGGGGCCGTCGGCCTTCGCCTTCGGCCGCGGCTCGACCGGCGGCGCGATCAACAACGTCACCAAGCTGCCGACCGGCGCGACCTATGTCGAAGGCACCGCCACCGGCACCTCGGTTGGCGGTTATCGTGCCGACGTCGATGCACAGGGCAAGCGCGGCGGCGTCGCGGGCCGTATCGCGCTGCTCTATCAGGATCAGCCGACGCCGACCCGCGACAATGTCTGGACCAAGCGTTGGGGCGTCGCGCCGTCGATCACCGCGCCGCTCGACGACGACACCAAGGCGACGCTGTCCTACATTTATCAGGGCGAGGAAGGCGCTCCGGACTATGGCGTGCCCTATCTGCCGCAGCCTGGCTACAGCACGACTACCGGCCAACTCGTCAATCCGGGTTACTACGGCAATGGCTCACCGACGACACCGGTGCCGGTCAACCGTCAGAACTGGTACGGCATCGCCACGGGGCCGCTGCGCGACATGGTCCAAACCGAAACGCACATTCTGACGGCGACGGTCGAGCGCGAGATCGGCAATAACTTCAAGCTGACCAACGGCACACGCTATCTCGCCAATGACCGGTTTTCGCGCGTCACCGCGCCGCGTGGTTTAGGAGATTCCTCGGGTCAGGCCTTTACGAGCGGCACGACCGCCGGCGCCGGCGGCTTGGGCATCGGTTACCCGGTCGACTCCATGACGCTCGCCCGCGAGCGGCGCGAACGTGAGACCGATGCCACCTATGCCGTCAACCAGACCGACCTTACCGGCAAGTTCGATACCGGCATCGTCAATCACACGGTCGCGACGGGCATCGAATTGTCGCGCGAGACCCGCAGCCAGACGCGTACCGATCTGTGCGTGGCGACGTCGCCTGCCTGCTACACGAGCTTGGCCTATCCGTCCGCCGGCGGCGTTGCCGCGACCGGCCTGACGCCGTTCGCGCCGAACAGCACGTTGTCGACCAACATCGGCGTCTATGCTTCCGACCAGATGAAGATCACGAAGTACTTCGAACTATTGGCGTCGCTTCGTCTCGATCGCTACTCGACGCACTACGTGGACGCCAGCGCGGCCGCGGGCCAGAACGATCTCAAGAGCACCGACAATATGTTCAGCTATCGTTTTGGCGGCGTCTATCATCCAACGGCGAATTCGAGCCTCTACGTCGCCTACGGCAATTCCTACAATCCGTCGGCCGAACTCGGCACGTTGTCGAGCGGCACCGTGTCGCTCGCGCCGGAAAAAAACGTTTCTTATGAAGCCGGCGTCAAGGTCGACCTGCTCGACAGCCAGCTCAGTCTGACCGGCGCCGTATTCCGGATCGACAAGACTAACTTGCGCGTCCCGCTCGATCCGACGCTGACCGGCGCCGCGGCGACCCAGATCCTCGATGGTCTTGCCCGTTCGCAAGGCGTGGAGCTGGGCGCCACCGGTAAGCTGACCGACAAGTGGCAAATCATGGCCGGCTACAGCTACATCGACACGCGGATCGTCCAGAACAGCGACCTGGCGCAAGTCGGCCGCCAATTGCCCAATGCTCCGCGCCACAACATCACGCTGTGGACCACCTATGAAGTAGAGCGCGGTCTGACGCTCGGCGGCGGCACGACGTATCAGTCGGATGCCTTCGTCAATACGCAGAACACCGCCTACGTGCCGGAGTTCTGGAAGTTCGACGCGATGGTGAGCTACAAAGTCGATCCGAAGTCGACCATCCAGCTTAACGTCTACAACATCACCAACGTGTTGTACTACGCGCAATACTATGCCGGTCATGCCGTTCCGGCTTCGGGACGTTACGCATCGCTGTCGTACCGGTATCGGTGGTAGGGGAACTGGGGCGCCACCGTCATGATGATCCACATCCCCAATGTGTTGACGCCTGAGCAGGTCGCGCGTTGCCGCGATGTTATGACCCGCGCGGCCTGGATCGATGGCCGCGCCACCGCGGGCCATCAATCGGCTCAGGTGAAGAAAAACCTTCAGCTTCCGGAGACAGCGCCGGAAGCGCGCGAGCTCGGCACCATGGTCATCGAGGCCCTGGCGCGCAGCAGCCTGTTCATGTCGGCGGTGCTGCCCAAGCAGGTGTTCCCGCCGCTGTTCAATCGCTACGACGCCGGCATGACCTTCGGCTCGCACGTGGACAATTCGATCCGCGGCCACGCCAACGGCATCCGCATCCGCACCGATGTTTCGTCGACGCTGTTTATCTCGGCGCCCGAGGATTATGACGGCGGCGAGTTGGTGGTCGAGGATACCTACGGCCAGCACAGCGTGAAGCTGCCGGCCGGCGACATGATCATCTATCCGGCGACATCTCTGCACAACGTGACGCCGATCACGCGCGGCTCGCGCATCGCGTCGTTCTTCTGGACCCAGAGCATGATCCGCGACGAGAGCAAGCGGTCGCTGCTGTTCGACATGGACATGGCGATCATCAAGCTCAACCGCGATCACCCCGAGCATGCCTCGGTGGTGGAATTGACCTCGGTCTATCACAACCTGCTGCGGCAGTGGGCCGAGCTGTAGCCCGCCGAGCCATCGCGAATTATTGAGGTTGCCGTGATTGAATCGTGGTGGCGTTGTGTGCAACGTCCCGCGCGCTGGCCTTTGCCAGACCAACAATCGTCAAGGATTCAGTCTCATGCCGTTTACAATGTCTCAGGCTTCCCTGCCGGTCTTCGAGATCGGCCTCAATGCCCTATCCGCCGTGCTCGACAAGGCCGCGGCCCATGCAGCCGCGAAGAAGTTCGATCCGTCGGTGATCCTCGGCTGGCGCCTGGAGCCCGATATGTTCGCGATGAGTCGCCAAGTTCAGGTGGCGTGCGACCAGGCCAAGAATGCCTCGTCCCGGCTTGCCGGCGTCGAACCGCCCAAGTTTGAGGACACAGAAACCACCATCGACCAGCTCAAAGAGCGGATCGCCAAGACCGTCGCCTACGTCAAGACGCTCGACGCCAAGGCGATCGACGCCTCGTCCGACCGGGAGATCACGTTTCCGCTGGGACCGGTCAAGAAGGGACAGATGAAGGGTGCCGACTACCTCAACCACTTCTCGCTGCCGAACTTCTACTTCCATCTCACCGCGGCTTATGCGTGCGCGCGGGCGTGCGGTGTTGAGATAGGGAAACAGGATTATATTGGCGCGATCCCCCTCAAGATGGTCTAGCGCGCAAGCGTCCGCCAAACGCAAAACCGCCCCGCCGGTCACCCGGCGAGGCGGCTTCGTTTCGCAAGCTGCGAAATCAGGTCCTAGTAGCGGTAGGAAACCTGCTCGCCGCCGGATTCACGCGAGCCGTTGCCGTTGTAACCGCAGTTACAATTCACGCCGCGAACTTCGCGCCGCTCGTTGACCACGCGGGTCGAACCTTGAGCGTAACGATTGACGACCTCGTTGCGGTTTTCAACCTCCAGCCGGTTGGTGGTGTTGACCTTGTGCAGGGTGATGTTGCGGATCACCGTGTTCTGGCGGTGCACGATGACTTCCCGGTTGATCACCGGCTTCACGTGCACGACCAGGCGGTTTTCCTGCACCAGGTTCGTCTTCTTCACCTCGCGGGTGTGGTCGACATAGCGGGTGCGGGTGTTAACCTGCGGTGCGCCTCGGACGACACGCCGGGTGTTGTACTCCGAGTCCGGTCGGCGGCAGTTACAGACCGAGTCGTAGTAAGTCCCAGCGGAGGCCGGGGTCGGTACGATGTTCGCCAGTCCGACGACCAGCAAAGCACCGCACAATGCTTTGTAGACAAGTTTCATCTTTAAGCCCCGTTAACCATGTAAGTTAAGCCACCGCCTCAGCTTTTCCGTTTTTGGGGTTTTTGTAAAGCAAAAATTAACCATAATTTCGCCACCGGCACACCTTTTTACCGTTGAGCCCCGGGAATGGGGTTCCCGGGGCTCATAACGTACAAGATATAGTGCTTGCCGAAACTACTTGAGGCGCTTTGCCGCTTCCCGGACCAGGGTCAGATCGGAGTAGGCGTTGATGTCGATCTTCTTCTTCACGAAGCCGAGGTCCCGCGTGGTGTCGACATTGCGTTGCAGCGCTTCGAGATTGGGGATCAGGTCCAGGTCGCGATAGGTGTCCTGCTTGGTGAAGACCCAGCCGAAGCTGGCCGCCGGGGCCTTGGTGACCTTGGAGGCGATCTGCGTCACTTCCGCGTGGTTCTTGGGGTCGCTGTACCAGCGGGTGATCACCAGCATGTCTTCCATGAAGTCGACCATGGCGGCGCGGTTCTTCTCGATGAAGCCTTTGCGGGCGTTCCAGGAGATCATCTGGGTGATGCCCAGTGCTTCCTTCTGCTCGAACAGGACTTTGCCCTCTTCTTTGAGCTTGGGATTGAGCGCGAAGGGCAGCACCGCCGGGATCAGGTCGGCCTTCTTTTCCAGCAGCATGGCCGGCATGGCGGGCAGGGGGCCTTCCAGCATCGTGTAGTCGCGCTTTTCCTCCAGCCCGTGCTTTTTCAGCATGGCGCGGATGGCGACGTCGACGGCGCTGCCGCCGCCATTGGTGCCGATCACCTTGCCCTTGAGGTCTTCGACCTTGGCGATGCCTGAGTCCTTGCGGACGTAATATTGCTGGCTGAAATAACCGGGAACGCCGTCCTGAAATTCGTCGGCGATGACGCGGATGTCGTCGAGCCCGGCGTTCTCGATCGCGATGGCGAGCGAGGAATAGGCGAGGTTGGAGATTTCCAATTCATTGTTGGCGATCGCCGTGATCATCTGTGGCGTGCCTTGGTAGCGGATGGTCTCGAGCACGTAGGACTTGCCCATGTGCTTGGCCAGGTCCTTCTTCTCCAGAAGGATCGAGCCCCAGTTGGCGACCGGGGCCACCCAGCCCATGCGGATTTTCACCGGCTCCGCGCTATTGGCGGCGACCGTACCGAAAAGGCCGAGTGCGCACACGCCGGCCACCGCGAACTTGGCGAGTTTCGTAAAACCCATTGTATCCTCCCAATTTCGCCGGGCCTGCGCTGCGGCAGGCTTCACGTCGCGAAAGAAAGATTGTCGGGCGTCCAACTGGTTTTGGCAAGGCGCATCACGCCGCACTTTGCCCGGTATACGGTACAGCGCAGGGTTTCCATCCGTCACAATCCCAGCGTGGTCGCAACCCAACGCCGTACGACCTCGCCATTCAGAAACGCGATGACAATGGGCTCGACGGCAGCGGGCTGCCCATCATTGACAACGACCGTTGCGACCAAAGCGTCACTGTCGTTGTTATAGGCAATTGAAATCGCGGTTGTCCGCGAGCGGACTTGATTGCGGATTGCATAGGCCCGCAGACGCCCCTTCATCCAAGCGACATCGATCGCATGGCCTTCGCCGAATGCGACAGTCGCGCCATTCATGAAGTCGAAGTCGCTGAGCCTGTCGAGTTCACTGTCGTCAGCGACCCCCGTCGTGCTGCTGCAAAAGCCGATCTTGGGGCGGATATAGAGATTAAGTTCGGCGCCGCAGTCCGCCGCCTTGCACTGGAACGCCTTGCCTTCTCCCCACTGATCCATGGGAAACGGCCATTTCGTCTCGGTCCAAACGGGGCGAATCGTGGTGGCGGGTCCAGTCGACGCCGGGGCAAGGTAGAACAGCAACGCCGCCGCCGCGCCTATTCCAAACGCGGCGGCGATTGTTGCTATTCGTCTCATCGCGCTTCCGTGACGTTGCGCGTCAGTTCGCGGGCAGACCTGCAATGGCGCGCGCCGGTCCGGTCACCTCGAGAATGTGAAGTCCGGTGCTCGCCCGATCGACGACATAGATGTAGCCGCGGTCGTCGGTCTCCACATTGTTGCTCTGGATAGCGACCTTGCACTGGTCCTTGCCGTCGACCTTGATGCAACGCTTGTCGGTTGCCTCCGTGATCGACGGGATGAAGTAGCCGGCTTCCTTGGGATGATAGGGATCGCGGATATCGATGGCCCGAACCCCCGCATTGAACCACGTGATGAATGCCAGTTTCCGGAAGAACACTGGCGCCATGCTCTCGTTGCTCGAATGCGAGCCGAAGCGGCCGCCACGCTGGCAGAACTTTCCACTCTCCTCAGGCACTGAGTAGCTCGACACCACCATCGGCTTGGCCTCGACCGTCGCATCGACGAACCAGATCATTTGCCGCGCTTCGCCGGGCTGACATTCGTTGATCAGCCCTTCATCGACGATCATGACCATGTCGCGCTGGCTGGCGAACTTGTCGCTGGCGAATTGCGGGATCGTCATTTTGCCGAGCGGGTAGGTGGTGTGGGCGCCATTGAGCGGTGACATTTCCATTTCGCCGACGACCGGCGCGCGCAGGTTTTCCGGGGTAGGCTCTTTCGGACCGTTGATCAGTTTGTTGCGATCGACGATCTGCAACACGCCGCCTTTGTTGGTGCCATAACCGAAATAGACGCGATTGCCTTCCGGGCCAGTCGAGATCATGCCGTGCAGTTCGGTCGGCACTTTGCCTGCGGAACCCGGCTCCTGGCCTGGCAGACCGAATTCGCGAATTTTAACGGGCTTGGCCGGATCGCTGAGGTCATAGACCTCGGTCATGCGGCGGACGCGCCAGGTCGAGACGCCCGACACGAGATAGGCGATGCCGGTCTTGCACTCCCACCAGCTCTTATGCGTGTCCTTGAGGCCGTCAAGCCGAACGACGAGCTTCGGATTGGCCGGATCGGCCACGTTCCAAATCTCGTGCGCCGCGCCGCCGAAGGTTCTGAGCAGATAGACCGCATTCGCATCGCCTTTGGGCAAATCCTTGCCGTCGCAGACCCGCGTCATCTGCCCGCCGCCACCTTCGTAAGTTCCCTCTTGTCCGGGGAGGTGGCGCAAATATTTCGGATGCGCCGGATCGGTGACGTCGATGATCGACGTGCCGTTGAATTCGGCCTGGCCGGTGATTGGATTGATCGGCTTTGGAATATCGTCGGTGCCGCCGTGGTGCCCGATATAGGCGATCCAGCGATTGCCCTGGTGATGAATGGTCGGCTGGTAGGCCGAGCGTCCCTGCAGGTCGTTGAAACCGACCAGCCGCATGTTCGACGCTTCCGGCGGATCGCCGACTTTCGGCGATTGCGCCGCGGCCGGTGCGCTCACGAGCAAGGCAAGCGCTAGGCACGCCGAACCGCGCTTAAGACGCAAGTGTTCAACAGCAGTTCTCGGTAGAAACGTCATCGCTTCCTCCAGTTTTTGAATTCTTTGGAAGGGATGATAGCGCACGAACAGCGTGCCTCCAATCGGGCAGCGGCAAATATTGTCTATGGGGTCAATTAGGCCGTGAACTTTTTCCGGCGGGCTTACGACCAATGGTTATCGCAACCGCCTTTCAACCCCCGGAGAAAGACCATGTCCCGCAAATTCATCCTCGGCCTCGCCGCTGTTGCCACGCTTGCTACCGCCGCCCTCGCTTCTGGTTCCGCCGACGCCGCCCATGGCCAACGTGGCGGTGGCCACGTCAATATGCGCCCGCCGGTGCACCGTCTGCCGCCGCCGCACTTCCGCGGCCCGCGCTATCACGACCACGTCCGCATTCATCGCATCTACACGCACGGTTATGTCCGCCCGGTCGGTTACGTGGCGCCAGTCGCCGAAAGCCTCTGCACCTGCCTGACCAAGGGCTACACGCTGGAAGGCACCGTGGTGTTCAAGGATCTGTGCACCAAGGAAATGGCCAGCGCGCCGGTCGAAGGTGCGCCCGCCCAGTCCGGCGAAATCCAGAGCCCGTCGAACTTCGCCGGCAAGACCTACCAGGACTATCTGGCGGCCAACCCGCAGGCCCAGTCCGCAGAAAAGAAGAACTGATCGCTTCTGTGTCCGCTCACACGACAGGCCGCCCGGCGAGGAGACTCCCGGGCGGCCTAATGCGTTAGCTGTTGCTTAAGCCAGCCGACGATCACCTTCAGGATTTCGCTGTAGGCGAGACCCGCGGTGCGGCCCATGTGCAGGCCTTCGGGAAAGACCCGCGCCGATTTCGGGTTGCCGTGTTCCATCAACAGGTAGACATCGTCGATCGGTGCCTGGTCGTCGAGCTTGCCGTTGACGGCGAGGAGAGGAGCGGAAGTCTTGTCGAGCAGTCCCATCGTCTTGAGTGAGAAGCGTGGCGCGGCGGCGATGAATTCTTCGATGGTTTTCGTCCCCATCGCGCGGCCACGGGCGTCGAGCAGGCTCGCTGCGCCGAATAGATACGACGCGCCGCCGGTGGTGAAGGCGGGGACCAGCCATTCTTTCTGGAAGCCGTAGTGGACGTTGCCGCCGTGAAACACGGCGCCGCTGATTCGGTCGGGGAAGGAAAGAGCGAGCCGTGCCGCCCAATAGGCGCCGAAACTGCCGCCCCACACGCCGAGGCGTTTGCCATCGATGTCGGATCGCGTCAGCACATAGTCCATCCACGTGACGTAGGTTCGCTCGGCCGCCTCGTCGCTGAACAGCACTGGATTTTCACCGCTGCCCGGCATATCGATCGACAGCGAGGCGAGGCCTGCTTCCATGATCAATTCGCTGGCGTGCAGCCGATCTTCTTTCCAACCATCGACGCCGCCCCAATGCATGACGACGCCGGGCTTCACGACGCCCGGTGGCTTTTGCAGATAGCCGACCAAGGTCTTGCCTTCGAAGTTTAGTTCGATGACTTCCAGTTTCGGTTCTAAATATTTCGCCGCCTTGCGAAAGATGCGGATCGAATGGTTGAAAGCGTCGAGCTGGCCCGGCGATGTCGGCGCGGGATAGCGGCCGACGCGACACGCATCGAAGCCGAGTGTGTACATCTCGCTCAGTTCCGTCCCGTTGGCACCCGCAGCAGCGCGCGCGTCGGCTTTCGCTTCGTAGCCAAGACCGATCTTGCACCATTGCTCGGCCCAGTGATTGCGGTCGAGACTCGTCAACGCGTTTACGACGGCTTCGGCGTCCTCGCGCTTGATGCTCTCGACTGGATTGATCTTGCCGGCGCGGCGCAGCACCTCGGCTTTCACTTCATCGAGGGTCCGCTCGCGTGAACCTTGCGGGCGAATGGGCGCGGTCATGTGAAACTCCTTCGACGATCAACCCGGCGGAGACCTTCGGCTTCCCGCCGGTCTAGGTAGCTATGCGGTGGTCGGCTCGTTGGCTTCCTGGTGCCAGATCAGTACCCGGCGGCGGATCAGCGACATGGTCTTGACCAGGATGTAGCCGATCACGGCGATCTCGACGATGCCGGCGAACACGCCGACCGAATTGGCAAAGCGCGACGCCGTCATCATCGCTCCGCCGAGTCCGTAGCCGCCCATCAGCATTTCCGCGACGACTGCCACGATCAGGGTCAGCGGCAGCGAGACTTGCAAGCCAGTCATGATCTGCGGCATCGCCGCCGGCAGCACGATCTGGAACAGCACCTCGCGGTTGGTCGCGCCCATGTTGCGCGCCGACCAGATGAACTCGCGCTCTACGTTTTGAATGGCGATGATGGTCGCGGCGATCACAGGAAAAATGGCGTCGATCACGATGATGGTGATCTTGGAGACGTCGTAGACGCCGAGCCACAGGATCACCACCGGCAGGAAGGCGATCTTGGGCATCGGAAAGCCGACTGAGATGATCGGGTCGAAGAACCAGTTGGCGATTTTGTTGCGCGACATGGCCATGCCGATGAGAACGCCGCCGACCGCGCAAATGGCGAAGCTGACCAGCGCGCGGTACAGCGTCAGCGCGGTGTTGATGGCGAGATCGCCGGTGACCGCGTCGCTCCAGATGCGTTCCAGCACCGCGCTCAGCGCCGGCAATTGGTACGGCGTATATTTGCCGCTGCGCGCGAGCAGTTCCCAGGCCGCCAGCACCAGCAAAATCGAAAACACCCGGGCAAAGCCCCAGAGCGCCGTGCGGGCGACGCGCAGGGCAGGCGCTTCGGTGTCGGCGACGGTTGGGGCTACATGCGCCATGCGAAGGTCCATCGCGTGATCAGCAGATAAAGCCGGTCGGCGGCAAAGCCCAAAAACGCCACCGTCAGCACGACGGCGTACATCGCGTCGTAGGAGCCGTTGGCGCCGAAGGAACCGATAAGGAAGCCGAAGCCCTTCTGCGCGACGATCAATTCCGCCGACACCAGCAAAATGAAGGACAGCGCCAGCGCGGTGCGGACGCCATTGAGCAGCTCAGGCATCGCGCTCGGCACCACGACGTCCCACAACATGCGCAGCTTGCTGGCCCCCATGCTGCGCGCCGACCAGACCAGCACCTGCTCGCTGGAGCGCGCGCCGTTGAAGGCGCCGATGGTCACCGGCAGCATGCAACCGAGAAAGATCAGCAGGATTTTGGAGCCGTCGCCGAAGCCAAGCCAGATCACGGTGACCGGGATTAGCGCCGATTTCGGCAGCGGATAGAAGACTTCCACAAGCGGCGCGAGCAGTACGTTGACCGGCTTCCACCACGCCATAGCGATGCCGAGCGTGGCGCCGACCAGGATCGCGAGCCCAAGCCCCGCCGCGCCGCGGTACAGCGAGGAGCCACCGTTGGCGATCAACTCGCCGTCCTTGATCATCTCGATCCAGGCGAGGATCACGTCGGACAAAGGCGGCAGCGCCGTCGTCGATACCAGTTCGAACCGCGCTGCCAACTCCCAGGCGATGGCTAAGATGAGGAGCGGGGAGTAGCGGATAAAAGTTTTCATGGCGCTGCTTTCTTCCCTCGCCCCGCTTGCGGGGAGAGGGTGGCGAGCGCGTCAAAGCGCGTAGCGCGAAAGCGCGCGAGACGGGTGAGGGGGGCTGTTCGCAATATCTGTGAATGCCCCTCACCCCAACCCTCTCCCCGCAGGCGGGGAGAGGGAGCAGACCGCGAGCGCTGCTCCTTTTTGCCACAAGGGATCACGTCCGCGTGCCCTGCGCCTTGATGGCCTCGTCACGCACCAGGTTCCAGATTTCATCGACCTTCTCGCCGAAGGCCTTGGTCTTGAAGAGGTTGGGATCGTTCTTGTCGAACTTGGTGTCGACGATGGTCTTGATACGCCCCGGCCGTGCCGACATCACCGCGACGCGGTCGGCGAGATAGACCGCCTCCTGAACGTCATGGGTGACGAAAATCACGGTCTTCGGCGTGCGCTGCCAAATGCGCAGCAATTCGGCCTGCATCAGGCCGCGGGTCTGGGCGTCGAGCGCGCCGAACGGCTCGTCCATCAGCAATATCTTGGGATCGAAGGCCAGGGTGCGCGCGATCGCGGTGCGCTGTTTCATGCCGCCGGACAGTTGCGAGGGGTAGCTGTCCTCGAAACCGGTCAAGCCGACCAGCTCGATGAAGTCTAGAGCGCGTTTTTCGCGCTCCTCCTTGGGCATGCCCTGGCGTTCGAGCCCGTAGAGAATGTTGCCGCGCACGGTTTTCCAAGGAAACAGCGCGAAGTGCTGGAAGACGATGCCGCGGTCCGGCCCGGGCCCTGTGACCGGGGCATCATCGACACGGATCGTTCCCTTTTCGACCGGCAGGAAGCCACCGATCAGGTATAGCAGCGTCGACTTGCCGCAACCGGACGGCCCAAGCAGCGCCACGAATTCACGATTTGCCACCTCGAGCGAGACCTGGTCGAGCGCCAGCACCTCCCGGCCGCGCGGCGGCCGATACATATGACTGACGTTCTCGACGACGATCTGTGAAGGTCCCGGCATGGTGGCATGAGCCCGCCTCAACCACCGCGATCTGTCAAGCGCCGTCGTCGCTTTCATAGCGGGCCGGCTTATAATATGAGACACCGCAGTGGTCCTGCCATGCGGGACACCCAAACGAGAAAACGACAAGAGGAAATGCCAGTGGCCAACAAGATCGCCGAAGCCCGCGCCGAACTTTCGCTCGCCAACCGCATCGTCGCCAATGAGGGCATCATCGATGCCTTCGGCCATGTCAGCATGCGCCATCCCGACAATCCGAACCGGTACTTTCTGTCGCGGTCGCGCGCGCCCGAACTGGTGACGCCGGACGATTTCATCGAATACGACCTCGACTCCAAAGAAGTCGTTCCGTCCGATACCCCGCAATATTCCGAGCGGGTGATCCACGGCGAAATCTACAAGGCGCGGCCCGATGTGATGTCGGTATGCCATCACCATTGCCCGGCCTTTATGCCGCTCTTGGCCAACCGCATCGACTATGTGCCGGTGTTCCATCTCGGCGCGGTCGGCGGCATCAAGCCGCCGTTCTGGGATCAGCACGACGAATTCGGCGACACCAACATGCTGGTGATCCAGCCGGCGGAGGGCGCTTCGCTCGCCCGCGCCATGGGCCAAGGCATGATGGTGCTGATGCGCCGCCACGGCGTCACCGTCGCCGGCACCAGCGTGAAAGATTGCGTATTCCGCTCCGTGTTTTCGGCGCGCAACGCCGCGTATCAGGTGCAGGCGCTCAGCATCGGCAGCAACATCGAATCGCTGTCGCAAGGCGAAGCCAATCTCGCGGGCTCGATCAGTTCCAAGACCACCGGCCTGACGCGCTCGTGGGAATACTGGTCGATGCGGGTCACCAAGGCCGGCGGCGTGCCGACCGCCAAGAAAGCAGCGCCTGCCAAGGCGAAGAAGCCTGCCGCCAAAAAGACCGCAAAGAAAAGCAGCAGCAAGAAGAAGCGTCGCTAGTACTTTGGCCTTTCCCCGTGGGCGGCTCTTGTGTTGAATGCCGCCCACGGGGCGTTCAACAATCAAAAAAGACTTTCAGGGAGGAATGCGATGAGGAAAACGAATCTAATCGCCGCGCTCGGGCTGCTGGCGCTTGCCGCCATGCCGGCCTCGGCCGAGGACCAGCTCAAGGTCGCGATCGGGCAGATCAATAACTGGGAAAACCAGCCGCCCACGCTTGGCCAGGATGCCGGCATCTTCAAGAAGCATGGGTTGGTGCTCGAGAACGTCGGTACCGCCGGCGCCGGCGAAACCATTCAGGCCGTGATCTCCGGCTCGGCCGATATCGGCGGCGGCGTCGGCGCGGCCGGCGTGATGCGCGCCTTTTCGAAAGGCGCGCCGGTTCGCATCCTGGCGCCAGCCTTCACCGGAACCGGCGATCTGTATTGGTATGTGAAGGCGGACTCGCCGATCAAAAGCATCAAGGATTTCTCCGCCGACAAGACGATCGCCTATTCGACCAACGGCTCGAGTTCGAACAACATCGTTGTCGCGTTCGGCAGCGAACTCGGCTCCAAAGCCAAGCCGACGGCGACGGGCGGGCCGCCGGCGACGCTGACCGCGGTGATGTCCGGTCAGATCGATATCGGCTGGGCGGCGCCGCCGTTCGGGCTGAGGGAAATCAAGGAAGGCAAAATCCGCATCGCGGCGCGGGGCAGCGACGTGCCGTCCTTGAGAGGCCAGACCGTTCGCGTGCTGATCGTCAACGAGAATTCGTTGAAGACAAAGCGCGACGCCATCATGCGCTTCATGGAAGCCTATCGCGAAGCGGCGGACTGGATGTATGCCGATCCGAAGGCGGTGGAGATGTATTCGGAGAAGGTCAAGTTGCCGGTCGACCTGCTCAAGCAGTCGATGAACGACTTCCAGCCGAAGGAAACCATCCAGAGCGATGAGTTCAAGGATCTCGACGGCGCGATTCGCGATGCGGTCAGCTTGAAGTTCCTCGACAAGCCGCTGACCAAGGAACAGTTGACGGAATTGTTCCAGATTCCGCCGCGCAAGAAGTAGAATATCCTCGCTTTCAAATATGCAAACGGGTCGCTGCGATCACAGCGGCCCGTTTCTTTATTGACCGAAGCGCGGCTTATTTCTTCTTCTTCGCGCTCTTGGCGGCCGTCGTCTTCTTCTTGCCGGCGGCCTTCACAGTCTTGGCCGGCGGACATGCCTTCTGCGCCGTCACGACGGCGCCATCGTTACCCGCCCAGCAGGCATTGCGATAGGTGTGCGACAGGCCGCCCTTGGTGGCGCACACCGGCGCCGGTGCACTGAACGCGCAGCTCGCCGAACGCTGCGGCACTGGCGCCGGCTTCTTGGCTTTAGCGGCTTCGCTGGACACCGCCGAACCGAGAACGAACGCGGCGGCGGTGACGGCGATAGCGGCAGCAGTCGCGAGATTTTTGATTTTCATTTGTGTGTTTCCTCCCCACCCAATGTGGATGCCCAGAATAGGGCAGGCATGCGCACCGTGGCTTGGAAACGCGCGCGTCATACGGCCGCGCGCATGTTGCGGCGCACGTTCATCCGGCATTCAGGAAACGGCTAGTGATTGGATTTGGCGGCACTGCTGATGGCGTTGAGCATGACGCTGCGGTCGCTGGTCAGCGTTTCGCGCACTTTCTCGTTCTTGCCGATCGCGCCCATCTCGCGTTGGCGCTTCACGGTGGATTCAACCATGAGCGGCTCCAGCCCGAGTTCGCGCAAGGTTGCGGCGGACTCTTCCATCTCCGCGGCGCGGCGTTCGCCATGGCTCGCCATGCGTTCGATGTTGTAGTCGGCAATCCTGGTCCAATCGAGCGTCGGGTAATTGTTCTTCAGCGACTTGGTCACTTCCTCCAGCAAGTCGGCGCGCGAGGCGGCCAGGAAGCACTCCAGCGTCAGGGCTTCCATGCCCTTGATCATCACGCTGCGGATCATCTTGATCGCCGCCGCCTTGCCGGTGCCACCGGGCACGATGGAGAATTTCATTTCCAATTCATCGAGCAGCGGCCCGACGGCGTCAGCATGCGGTCCGGCGATCAGCAGCGGGGTCTGGTGGCGCTTGGGATGGATCGGCGCGATCACCGCGACATCGACGTAGCGCGCCTTGCCGTCCAAGAGATCTGCAGTGTTCTGCTTGCGGCCCGGCGAGACCGAATTGATGTCGAGATAGTAGGGATTATTTATGAGATGCGGCTCGACCGACCGGGCCGCTTCCAGACTCGATGCCGCGGTGACGGCGGCGATTACGACGTCGGTATCTGCAACCGCGTCGGCGGCAGACCGGGCAACGCGAACGCCGGCTTTGTCTGCTGCGTCCTTGAGCTTCGCACCGGAGCTTTCGGGAAACAGAATGTCCCAAGCCGCGATCTGCTCGATGCCGTCTTCGCGCAGGCCAGAGGCGATCGCTTGGCCGGCTTCGCCGAATCCGATGAAGGAGATACGCGGAGTATTGCGGCGGGTCATGGGTAATCCTCGGGTCGTTTGCCCTGTCGATACTACAGCATATCCAGTGATGTGGCTTTTTTCGGCGGCGGGAAGGCGCGATCAAGCGTGGCGAGATCGTCCGACGTCAGCTTCAGATCGAGCGCCGCCATATCCTCTTCGACATGCGCCAGCGCGGTGGCTTTCGGAATGACGATCCTGCCGTCTTGCCGCAGCAGCCAGGCCAGCGCCACCTGGGCCGGTGTCGCCTTGTGCCGTCCCGCGACGTCGCGCAAGGCGGCGTGGCCGAGCATGCGGCCTTGCTCAATCGGCGAATAGGCCGTGATCGGCATCTTTCGGCCCCGGCACCACGGCATCAGGTCGTATTCGATGCCGCGCCGCGTCAGATTGTACAGCACCTGATTGGTCGCGCAGCCATCGCCGCCCGACGTCCCGGCGAGTTCTTCCATTTCGCCGATGTCGAAATTGCTGACGCCCCAGTCGAGAATTTTGCCAGAGTCCTTGAGCGCTTCGAAAGCTTCGATAGTCTCGCGCAACGGCGGCGAGCCGCGCCAGTGCAGCAGATAGAGATCGATGCGGTCGGTCTTGAGCCGCTTGAGGCTGCGCTCGCAGGCGGCGACGGTGCCGCGCTTGCTGGAATTGTTCGGCAGCACCTTGCTGACGATGAAGACCTCGTCGCGCTTCGTGCCGACCGCGTCGGCGACGACGGTCTCGGCTTCGCCGTCGCCATACATCTCCGCGGTGTCGATCAGCGTGATGCCGAGCGAAAGACCGTGCGCCAGCGCCTTCACCTCGTCGGCGCGCTTGGCGGCAGTCTCACCCATGCGCCACGTGCCCAGCCCGAAGGTCGGCATCGTCGCGCCGGAGGGCAGGGTGGTGGTTGGAATGCGTGCGCCGGCCAAACGAGACCTCGCTTACTTCTTCTGCGCCACCGGCGGCGTGCCGTGGGTATGGAACGACTCGATGGTCTTGAGGCCCCAGGCCTGGCCCTTGCGGCGTTCGGCCTCGGTCCAGGTGATCGGCTTCCAGTCCGGCGCCAGCACCAGGCGCGCGCCGGCGCAGGCGACTTCGACGCGATTGCCGCCCGGCTCGTAGACATAAAGAAAGAACGTCTGCTGAATGGCGTGCTTGTGCGGCCCGGTCTCGATGAACACGCCGTTCTCCAGGAACACGTCGGCGGCGCGGAGCACGTCTTCGCGGCTATCGAGCGCATAAGTAACGTGATGGAAGCGGCCTTTGGTGCCGGTGTGGTCGCGCGTATAGGCGAAGTCGTAGGACTTGTTGGTGGCGGTCATCCACATGCCGGCTTCGGTGCCGTCGTCGAGCACGATCTGCTCGGTCAGCATAAAGCCGAGATAATTCTGGAAGAACTCGCGGTTGGCCTTGATGTCGACCGCCAGCCCGTTGAAGTGGTCGATGCGCCGCACATTGCATCCACGCGCGGGATAACGCTGCGCCTGGTTTTTCAACGCGGGCTTCTTGTCGGTCGGCGCGCCGTACCATCCGGTGTCGTAATAAAGCTCGACGACGTGGCCGTCGGGATCCTTGCACACGAAGGTCTTGCCATGCCCGAGATCGCCGTCGCTCCAGCCGACGTCGAAGCCCGAACCCTTCAGCGCCGCCGCGCGCCGCTCCAGCGCCTGCGGCGAGCGGGTGCGGAAGGCGCAATGCGCCATGCCCGAGGTCTTCGACGCGGTCAGCTTCAGCGAATAGCGCTCGTAATCGTCCCAGGCGCGCAGATAGACGCTATCGCCTTTTTCGCCGCTGACAGTCATGCCCATGACGTCGACGAAAAACTTGACGCTCTCGTCGAATTTCGGCGTCAGCATTTCGACGTGGCCGAGATGGGCGATGTCGTGAATCGGTTCCGGCTGCAAAGGGCGTCTCGCTTCAGATTGAATGGGTTCGGGCCGTATATGGACATGGGTCTGGCCGCGGTCAAAGGCCAAAAATATCGCCCCGACGCGGTTTCCAGAGGAACTATCGAGGCCCGCTTCGTTGTTTTTAGGGGCATGATCGGGCAAGATTGCCGAGCGGCTAACCGCGGCTGTCCAAAAGCGTCATCGGGCAAGCCCTATAAACAATCTGGGAGGATTCATATGCGCGCACTCTATTCTACCCTTGCGGCTGTGGCGGTTGCAGCGCTGGCGCTGCCGGGCGCCGCCAACGCCCAGCAGAAAATCACCATTGGCATCCCGACGTCGCCGCCCGGCGTTGTCCACATGCCGGTGATCGTTGCCAAAGAGCTCGGCCTTTATAAAAAAGCCGGCCTCGACGTCGAGATCGTCTCGCTGGGCGACGGCGTGAAGGTCTATCGCGCGCTGCTCGCCGGCAACATCGATCTGGGGCTGACCCCCGGTGCGCCGACCATCATCGGCCGCGCCAACGGCGCCACGGTGAAGGCGGTCTCCGCCAATCTGCCGAAGCTGGAAGCCTCGCTCATCGTGCGTGCCGACATCAAGACCATGGCCGACCTCAAGGGCAAGCGCATCGGCATCCAGGAGCCGGGCGGCTTTGCCGACCTGCTCAGCCGCAGCGTGTTGCGTGCGGCCAAGATCGATCCGAAGGAAGTGAACTTCGTGTCCATCGCCAGCGAAGACGTGCCGGCGCTGGTCGCGAACCAGGTCGACACGGCGATCTTGCACGTCGAACAGGAATTGCTCGCCAAGAGCAAATTGCCCGAGCTGCACGCGGTCGCGCGCCTGTGGGAGCTGGAGCCAAAGACGCTCTATACGTTCCTGTCGACGACCGAAAAGACGATCAAGGACAAGGCCGCGATGGTGCAGGCCGTTGTCTCGGCCAACATCGAAGCCACGCGCATTATGTATACCGAGAAGGCCAAGGTGATGCCGATCTTCGTCAAGCAGACCGGCTATCCAGAGAAAGTCCTGTCCGACACCTATGACTTCATGGTCAAGGAATGCATCTGGGATGCCAATAGCGGCCTCGGCGCCGAGCGTGTGAACTTCACGGCTGCTTTGATGACCAAAGTCGGCAACATCAAGGAAGGCAAGACGCCGACCTACGACGACGTCGTGGACGCGACTTTCGCCAAGAAGGCCCTCGAGCAACTTGGCGAATGGAAGGGTCCGGTCTGTCCGACCGCGGCGTTTTAAGTCCGATTGAACTCGCTTCGGACGGGCGCCGCCGCAAATGGCGGCGCCCTTACATTACAAAGCCGTCAAAGGAAGAAGCACGATGAGCGTCGCCCATGATGTTCAGGCCGCTGGAGTTGCCGGCGCAACGAAGCCCACCGCGATTAAAACGCCGTGGAGCGAAACGCCGGCGGTTTATCGTTATGGCTTCCTCGTCCTCTTTCTGATCGTCTGGGAAATCGTCGGGCCGTTCATCAATCCGATCTTCTTTACCTATCCGACGAAGATCGCCGTCGCCTTCTACGACCTCACTTTGTCCGGCGAGTTACCGTACTATCTCGGTCAGAGCCTAGAGGTCATGGTCTATGGTCTCAGCGTTGCTCTCATCGTCGGCATCCCACTCGGTATCGCGATGGCGCGCTTTAGAAGGCTCGACTGGGCGCTCGATCTGCCGATCAATGCGCTTTATGCGACACCTTTGGTCGCGGTGGTGCCGCTGCTGGTGCTGTGGTTCGGCATTTATCTCAAAGCCAAGATCATCGTCGTGTTCCTGTTCGCGGTGTTTCCGGTCCTGATCAACACGTATCAAGGCGTGCGCGAATGCGACAAGAACATGCTCGAGGTCGCCAAATCGTTCCGCTCCGGCGAATGGGCGATGTGGCAGGACGTGCTGCTGCCTTTCGCGGTGCCCTATATCATCGCCGGCATTCGGCTTGCCATCGGCCGCGGCCTGATCGGCATGATCATCGCTGAGTTTTATACGACGATCTCGGGCTTGGGCTTCATGATCACGCGCTACGCCAACGTCTTCGAGATGGACAAAGTCTTCGTGCCGGTGATCGTGCTGATGGTGCTCGGTGTGTCGCTGACGTCGCTGTTGAAATGGGTCGGGCGCCGCTTCGCGCCCTGGAGCGCGGCGAACCGCTGAACGCGTCCCAAAGGCCCAATGTCTAAAAGGATGAGATAGGCGGCTTGGCCTCTGTCATGAGGTTGGCGTAGCATTGGCATGACTTGAAAACGCGGGGGTGCGTCATGATCGCCGGATTGTCGACTTCCAATTTTACAATTTTGCACGTCGTTATCACGCTGGTCGCGATCGTCGCCGGCTTTGTTGTGATGTTCGCATTGCTCAGCTCGAAACGTCCTGCGGGCTGGACCGCGATCTTCTGGATATTCACGGTAGCGACGACCGTGACCGGCTTCATGTTCCTGCAGGAGCCGTCGTTCCGTAACGGCGTTACGCCCGCCGTCACAACCGGCATCATCGCCGCCCTGTTTTTCGTGGTCGGGCTTTGTGCGCTGTACGTCAAAAAGGTCATCGGCTCGTGGCGCTGGATCTATGTCGTCACGATGATGGTCTCGCTTTATCTGAACGTCTTTGTTCTGATCACGCAATCCTTTCAGAAACTCAAATTATTGAATCCCGCGGCGCCGATGGTCGGCCCGCCCTTTGCTGAGCCGACCAACACGCAATTCGCCATCGCGCAAGGTTTGACGATCTTGTTCTTCGTGGTGATCGGCGTCCTCGCGGCCAAGAAATTCCGGCCTGGCTTGCCACTCTAGGCGTAGCGCCCGCATTGACATTGCAACGAATGCGGCGCTGGTAACGCGGATCAATGGGCCCATGGCAGGTCCAAGCGATACTTTGTCAATTGTACTCGGCCTATGTCCTGAAGCGGACAGACTCGTCCGTTTTGGATAGAGCCGCGAATGTGTCCGCTAACCGACAGACGTGTGGAGGTGCACTGGCCTTAATCACTCTATCCGCAGCAGGCGTTGATTCGGCGCGCTGGTAAACATGTTGCGGTTTCTCGCCCTCATCCGACGGGGGCTTGGAGAAACAACATGGATACTCGTGTAAGCCCAATTGGGGCTAACGGCATACTGCGCCAGCTTTCTATCAAGACGCTGGCGTTGATCGAGCCGCACGTTCGGGAAGTGAAAATAGCGCAGGGCACGGTGCTGCACGAAGCCGGCGAGACCCTCACCAACGTCTATTTCCCCATCAATGGCATGGTGTCGATGCTTGCCGTGCTCAAAAGCGGCGAGGCGATCGAGGCCGGCATCGTCGGCCCTGAAGGATATGTCGGCGGCTATCTGGGCGTTCGTGGTTGGCGCGGCCTTGGTCATGCCGTGATGCAGATCAGTGGCAAGGCGCTGCGGCTTAGCGTGCGCAACTTCAAGAAAGCCTATGACGCCAGTGACGAGTTTCGCACCCTGATCAACGGCTATCAGTCGGTCCTGTATTTCCAAGCGCAGCAGTCCGCGGCCTGCCAGGCGCTGCATCCGGTCGAGGCTCGTATGTGCCGCTGGCTGCTGCAGGCGCAGGATGCCATCGGCGGCGACACCTTGAACCTGACACAGGAATTTCTCTCGCACATGTTGGGCGTGCGCCGCACCAGCGTCTCGGGCAGCGCCAACAAGCTGCAGGAAGAGGGCCTGATTACCTACAAGCGCGGCGTGATCCGCGTCCTCGACCGCAAAGGTTTGGAAAAGTCGTCGTGCGAATGCTACGCGGCGGTGCGCGGCGCCATCGCCGACGCGATGCCGAAGTCATAGGTTCCACCCCTTCTTTCGGCGCCCTCGACGCCACCCTTTAAAGGGTGCAATGTCCTCTGCCGTACAGAGCGGGACGAGGGCCCGATGCTCGGACAGACAAAACCGGCGATAAACCTGCGCCTGCATCCGAACCGCCTGCTGGCGCAGCTATCCGACGCCGATTACGAGTTGTTGCGCCCGCATCTGAAGTCCGTGCCGTTGGATTATAAAGCGGTTCTGTACGCGCCCGGTCAGCCGATCGAATTCGTCTATTTCATCGAAAGCGGTGTCGGATCGCTGGTCAACACGATGCAGAATGGCGACGCCGCCGAAGTCGGCACCATCGGCAATGAAGGCATCGTCGGCCTTCCGGTCCTGTTCGGCGACGGCACCGCGCCGACCGGCATCTACATGCAAGTACCGGGCGCCGGCTTGCGAATGCCTGCCCGGATTTTTGCGGAACAGGTCAATTTCAGCAAGTCACTGCGCTCGGCATTTCTGCATTACGCCGCCGCGTTCTTCAATCAAGTTGCCCAGTCGGCCGCCTGCGTCACATTTCATCCGCTCGAGAAGCGTTGCTGCCGCTGGCTGATGATGACACGCGACCGTATGCCGACCGACGAATTTCTTCTGACTCAAGAGTTCCTGGCGATGATGCTCGGCGTGCGTCGCTCGAGCGTCAATGCCGCAATGGGCAAACTGCAGCGCAAAGGCCTGGTGAAGTACCGCCGCGGCCATGTCACGATCCTCGACCGCAAGCAACTGCAGGCGGCGGCTTGTGAGTGCTACCACGTGACCAAACGCGAGTTTGACCGGCTGCTCGGCTCGCCGGACGAGTAATTTCCCCGCGAGCGGTCGACAAAAAAAGAAACCGCCGGCGAAGGCGGTTTCTTTCAGCTCAGCCAAGTGGTGTGGTCACTTGAGCTGGTCAGACACGCTTTGGAACTTTGCGTTGAGGCTGGTGCCAAGTCCGTTGACCACGGCGATAATGGCAACGGATATTCCGGCGGCGATCAGCCCATACTCGATAGCGGTGGCTCCGCTCTCGTTTCTTAGAAACGCAAGCAAGTTGGACATAAGACGAAACTCCCGAAGTGGGTATAAGCGCGTCGACCATGCCGTGCAGCCATTAAAAGAATCTTTTCCGGCCCGTTAAAATTGCCAATGAAAGTCCGATTCGGAAAACTAAATTGGGACAGTGCAGCGCTCGTCATAACGACGGCGAATAGCGATCGCGCCTGCAACTTGCGTCGGTGTTATCGAATTGACGCCTGGTTGTTTCCGGCAATAAATTCTCGTTATATTATCTACAGCGGTTACCTGTTCAAACATCTTCTGGATTGTCGACATAGATAAGGCCGGCCTTCGCCAGCGGTTCGCGCATATTGTACATGTCGAGCCCGAGGATGCCGGACGCCAGCTTCTTGCGCTTGCCTTCCTCGTCGTCGAAACGTTTCTGCGCTTTGGCCGCGGTTTCGACCGCGTATTTCTTCGGCACCACGACGACACCGTCGTCGTCGGCGACGATCGCGTCGCCCGGCTC
>Ga0193699_10000266_pt1 | contig 23674 bp, 16 predicted proteins | sample L3c2metaG_FD_160095 | JGI IMG/M metagenome (GOLD analysis project Ga0193699, IMG submission 160095) | Soil microbial communities from a riparian zone of the East river system, Colorado, United States - L3c2 | ecosystem: Environmental > Terrestrial > Soil > Riparian zone | place: USA: East...
CGCAGCAGCTGCATCGGTCTGATGCGGTTCCCCTTCGCATCGCGAGCGCACGTCTCGTCCGGTCCCCAGATCGATCTTGCCCACTCCGGGAATGGCCCACGCTGATTCGCGAGCCGCTCGCTCTCACGCTTCGACTCGACGTCCACGAACTTCTGAAGCTGCCGTCCGAAGTCGATGCCCTCGGTGCTGTCGTACGAGATCCCGAGCCGCACGAGCGCGTCGGCGAACCCCATGACCCCGAAGCCTATACGACGGATTCTCTTCGACAGCGCGTCGATCTCCGGCAACGGATACTTGTTGACGTCGATGATGTTGTCGAGGAAGTGAACCGAAAGGTGGATGTCGCGTTTGAGCGCGTCCCAATCCATCACGCCTTCCTGCACATAGTAGCCGACGTTGATCGAGCCGAGGTTGCAGACGTCGTACGGAAGGAGCGGCTGCTCGCCGCAGGGGTTCGTCGCCTCGTACTGTCCGACGTGCGGCACCGGGTTGAACCGGTTGGCTTCGTCGATGAAGAAGCAGCCGGGTTCGCCCGTCCGCCACGCTCCATCGATCATCTTATCCCAGACACCGCGTGCGTCGAGCTGACCCGTCACCTTGCCGCTGCTGGGATCAACGAGGTCGTACTTCGTTCCCGCGCTCACCGCGTCCATGAACTTGTCGGTGACAGCTACGGAGATGTTGAAATTCGTGATCTGCGTCAGATCTTCCTTGCAGGTGATGAAGTCCATGATGTCGGGATGATCTACGCGCAGAATTCCCATGTTGGCACCACGGCGCGTGCCGCCCTGCTTGACCGCGTCGGTTGACGCATCATAGAGCTTCATGAACGACACGGGTCCGGATGCGACACCGGTCGTCGAACGAACCATTGAGCCTTTGCCGCGCAGCTTCGAGAAACCGAATCCGGTCCCGCCACCCGACTGGTGGATCAGCGCCATCGCGCGAAGAGTGTCGTAGATCCCATCGCGTCCGTTGGAAAGCGCGTCCTCGACGGGCAAAACAAAGCACGCCGAGAGCTGTCCGAGCGGACGCCCTGCGTTCATCAGAGTTGGGGAGTTCGGCTCGAACCGCCGTTCGACCATCAGGTTGTAGAAGCTCTCCGCCGTACCCGTCACTTCGCTGTCGTTCGCACCGTATCTGCGATCTGCTTCGGCGACCGTACCCGCCACTCGCCAGAACATGTCCTCTGGCTGCTCCACAGGCGTGCCCGTCGCGTCCTTGATCAGATAGCGTTTTCCGATCACGGTGCGCGCATTGTCATTCAGCTGGGCGTCGCCTTGCGGCGGTACGGCGGGTATCGGCATTAGTACAATTCTCCGCTATTAAAAAGGGCTGTCAAGGAATAGACGATGGACTCAGGACTGCACGCTTGTGCATCGGTGATTTCGATGCGGGGACGGATACTACCCCTATTCGTGATTCCGCGCCAGTCTTGAGTTATCCCCTTTATTGACAACGACTTACGGAATCGACATCACAGATGCTCGGGAGGCCTCGGTTATCCACGTTGGGGGCGGGCCCGGAAGCCCGCGATAGGCCTCAGAACGAGGAGCCGAATGTAAAGTAAGCCTGCGCCTTGCTCGCGCCAACCTGATCGCGATTCGCAAGCGGAAACGCCAATCCCATGCGCATTCTGGCCTGCAGGTCCAGCTGAAGTCCCGTATCTATGTTCACCTCCGCGCCAACGGATCGCATCACTGGAGCCCCCACATCCGCGGCGCGACAGACTCCATTTGCCGTGAGCGCATTCGCGGGACAGAATGCGCGCCCGGTTTCGCCGAATAGCGTAAACGATGTCTTGTCGATGAAGACGGGAATGAAGCGAAAACCGCGAGAGGGTGCGACGAGCGGGGCGCGATACTCGATCGCCGCCGAGTATGCGCGGATCCCGCGCTCCGCGCTAACCGGATAGCCGCGCACTCCGAAGGTACGCCGCTGTTCTCCCAGCGACACACCAGGAAATACCTCGATCAGCGTTCCGCTAATTCCTCCCGCCGAGAACCGGTTGGGACTTCGCGCGTCGGTGACCCCTCCGGCGGCGCGGAGAGCGATTACGTGGTGAGCAAACCCCCCGAGATCGAGCGCGCGATACACGGATGTCACTCCCACGACGCTGCGCGTCGCGCTTCCCGCTGTGCCGCGTTGCCAGCGCTGCCGTCCGTTGACGCTCGCGCTGATTCCATCTTCGGGTGAGATGCTCAGAGTCGGACGGCGCGCGTTCGACCAGCCAATGGATCCGATCAGCGCGGGAAAGTCATACGCCGTCCTGTAAAAAGCATTCAGGTATGGGAGCAGCGTGTCGGGCGTCGTCGTGTATCGGATGCTTTCTATTTCCACTCCGAGCGAACCAGTCGCGTAACTGCGAAAGCGGGGACGTATCAGTGTCGCCTGGACAGAGGCGATGCGCGACCGTTCGCTCAAGGACCCGACCTGGCTGAAGTTTGTGCTCGTGCCGGTGTAGATGTAGTCGTGCGAGAAACTCTGGGCCGCGTACAAGTCGATGAGCGGGCGCCCCAGCCCTGCGTAGCGGTACCACAGCCAAGCCGAATTTTCATGGAATCGGGTGTTGCGCAACGCCTCAACCGTGTAGCTATGTCGGGCGATGACGTCGAAGCCGCTTGTCAGCGCTCCGTACGAAGTCCCATCGTCGGTCGTGCTCTCGAATACTGGAAGCCAGTAGCGCGGGAGCACAGAGGGCCACGCTGAATACGGCCGCGAGCGGGATGAATCTGAAGCGCCCGCCGGAGGCAGTCCCGTCGCGACATTCAGACAGGTGCTGCACCCGGCCCTGGGGCTCGTTCTCGAGCTGTCGGCTGGCGAGAGCTGCAGCTGCTCGGTGAGCGGCGCCACTCCGATGTGGAAGCCATCTGCGCTGAAGAGAAGCGTGGCGAGCTTGCTCCGATCAGGCGATACCTCGGGCGCGAAAACTCCGGTCGCCGCATCCGTGATTCGCGCTACGCTCGGAGAGAACGCGCTCACATCGGCCACGTAGATCTGCGGCAATCCACTTCGGTCCGACGAGAAGTAGATGCGGCTTCCGTCTGGTGACCAGCTCGGATTCGAATTGATGGCGTGAGCAGCGCCGAACGAATCGATGACCTTTCCGTCGGCATCGAGAACCACGATCTCCGATCGTCCGCGACTCTGTCTCACTGCGGCAATGCGGGATCCGTCTGGCGACCAGCGCGGATCTGCCCACTGTTCGTCGAGCGTCGTCGGAGTGATCGAAGTGATCGCGTGCGCATTGCGCGAGACGCGAACCAGCCGCGTCGTCCCCGGAGCATTCTGGACGGCGACGATCTCGCCATCCGCGCGCGCATCGGGCGAGCTGAGCCTCGCGCCGTAGGTGAGACGCCTCTGTACTCCGTTCTTCTGAACGTAAAGATCAGTCCAGATGTGATACGCGTCGAGAAACTCCGGTTGCGAGAAGAGAATGCTGCCGTCGGCCAACCGCACGTTGGGGCTGGTGCCGTTCCGTCGGCCGAGCCTGTGCTCTCTGCCCGACAATGACGTTTCGTACGCGGATGTTACCTCGCGTCCCTTGTCCCCTGCGTAAATGAGGGACGTGTCGGTCAGCCAGCGCGGAAAGAAGGCGACACGCCCTGTCCTGGTCACCGCGCGCCAGCCGGGCATCACTTCGTGTGGCGTGCGCATCTCGCGCACGAGTGAATCCCGCCATTGCTGCCACGCGGTCTGGAACGACATCCCAAATGCGCCGCGCGAAACCGGCGTCAGAAAAAAAGGAAATGGAGTCTTCGCGCCACGCTCTACGAACTCTCGAATGCTTCCCGGCCCGCGGGTGCGGGACAGGTAGTCGAACAAGAGCGACCCGTATATGTAGATGACTTCTCCGCCCGGGAATCGAGACGTCCCTGGGGACAATTCCTGGAGCGTGGGAACCTGTTGGGCGAGAGCGGCGGCGCGGGCGACCATCGAGTGTTCCGAGCTCTCGAGCCTTCCGTATCCAGTCAGTCTCGACTCGAAATACACCGCGAGTCCCTCGAGAACCCAGCGCGGCTCGTACAGATTCGGGAATAGCAGCGGGTTTCGGCCGAAGATCGCCTGACCGAAGCGCCAGATTCCGCGCGCGCGATCGAGATGAAAGACGTGCGTCAGCTCGTGCGTAACTACGAGTGAATTCCAATCATCGTAGCTCCTCAGGCCCGACACATCAGTCGGAGGGTGTGCGAACACGACGATCCGGTTGGACGGAAACGGAGTGGCGTACCCGTTGACGAAGTCGACATTGTCCGACACCACAAGGTCGATCATCCCGCGCGGTGGAACCAGCTCTGACGAGAGTCCGGTGTACGCGCGCTCAGCGTTGACCGCTGCTCGGCGAGCCTGTTCTTCCAATGGCGGCGTGAAGTGGACGCGAAAATGGCGCGTCTCGATCGTGCGCCAATGATCGTCAGGTGGAAGTTGCGCGCCTGCCACCCGTGCGGCGCAACATGCCAGCACGGCCGCAAGCGCGATCAGTCTCACCGGGCTGGTTTTGGTACTGATGCCAAGGATGCGAAGTAGCTCTCGAGTCCGCGCAGTATTCCCCGCGCGTAAGCCTCCTGATACGAGGGCGTTCTCAGCGCTGCTTCCTGATCTGGCATGATGACAAACGCTCCTTCAGTGAGGATCGACGGCATCCACGATCCTCTGATGACTGCGAAGTTTCCGAACTCGGTTCCGATGTCGCGCAGTCCGAGCTCTGCGACGAGCTCCGGTTGCGTCAGTTGGCCGAATGGTCTCGAGTGAGGCCAGAAATAATAGGTGGTGGTTCCGTTCTTGGCGAACGGGTTGACGCCGTCAGGGAACGCGTTCAGGTGGATGGAAACGAACGCGTGGGCATTCGCGCGCCGGCTGATGATGGGGCGCAGTCCCAGATCCACGGCCTGCGTGTCGGTGCGTGTCATTACAACGTTGACTCCGCGCGCCACCAGCAAATCGCGAAGCTTGAGGCCAACTGCGAGCACCCCGTCGGCTTCGTACAACCGAGTCGGACCAGTCGCACCCGCCGGGGGATGTCCCGGATCCACTGTGATGGTCAGCCCGCGCAGCGGGGCTGCCGGATCCGCGATCGTGGGCGGGCGTCTCACTCTGAAGGTGAAAGTGCCGTTTTTCCAGAAGGCCAGGTAGCCGTACGGCGGACGGTTCAGGTTGATCGAGTAGCGGACTCTGTTCGGCTCCGGAGTCGAGCTTACGCTGTTGAGATATGAATCGGCCGGCTGCGGCATCATCGACACCACCGATGCTCCGCCCACGCCGTACACCAGCAGGGAGAGGGATCGATCTGCCTCTTCGACGAGATACGGCGGAGGAGGTCCAGTGATCGGGATTTCGATGTCCATCCAATCCTGACTCGGTATAAGTCGAACCGCGCCGACACGTCGCAGCGGCGCGACCGAGTCTCCTATGAATCTGCGCAGAGAGTCGGGAGAAAGGTTTTGTGCCTGAATCTCGCTTCTCAAAACCCAGGCGACTTGCCCTGAATCGAGCTCGATGCGAACGAAGTCATCGCCGCTCGCTTTCTGCGATCCGGTGACCTTTACCACCGTGCCGGGAAACAGGAACCACTTGTACTCCTGGCCGTTGCCGGGAGCGGGGCGCGCGATCGTCACGCGATCTGTGTCGTTGACTGTCGACGCTGGCGCGCCGAGCGTCGCGTAGACGTTGCCGAGAAGTGGAAGGACTGTATCCGGAGGCGGAACGGGATTCAGAGTGTCGCCCGCTTGGCGGTGGGTCGTATCCGGCAGGGGCGGAATCCTTACGGGAAGAATGAGCCGCGTGTTGCCAAGCTTGTTACCCGCGAGCAGCTCGTAGCGCGGCGCACTGTCTGGCGGAACTGCAAGCCATCCCATGAAGGCGCCGTTGGGCCAGACCGGAATGGCGACTCCATTGATGCGGAGCGCGGCATCGCCGGATCCAACGGTGCCGAAAATGAAATTGGAATCGCGCACCGTGAGCATCTGGTCCGGCTTCGGATAGACGACGCTTATCTGCACCGGACCGAGCACGGCCGGAACGGGCGGGAGCTTCGAGTTGGCCGGTGGAACAGGAGCGGGCACAAGCGGCGGTACCACTGGGGCGGGGGCGCCTGGTCCCGCTGCCGGCCTGCAGGACGCGCTCGCGACTGCGAGGCAACAGGTAAATACCCTAAGTGTCGAAGCTTTCATCGCAGGAATGTAGGTTGCACGTGACATGGCGAGCCAGTCTATCCAATATGCACGGGTAGTGCCCCCGTCCCAGCGCTCGCGCTATCTTTTCCGCACCGGGAATGCGGCCTGACTCCCGTGACCCGAAGACAACGTTCCTCTGAGCCAAAATTGATTGCAGATATTTTCGGGATCTCGAATGTCGGGCTGATCAGGCACGACAATCAGGATTCTTTTTTGATTGCGAATCTGGAAACGGGCGACATCGCGACCATGAGCGCGCCGACGCTCGTTTCCGTGCACACCGCGCCGTTCATCCTGATCGTGGCCGACGGCGTCGGCGGCGCGGCATCAGGCGCACTCGCCAGCTCCATAGCGACCGAGACGATCCTCGGCGAGCTCCACCGCTGGTGGCACAAGGTGCCTAAGCGCACCCCCGAGTCGATCGAGGCGGCCCTCAAGCGCGGCATCGACATCGCCAACAAGGCCATCTATTCGAAGGCCACAACGTCGCCCGAGCACCACGGCATGGGGACTACTACCACGCTCGCGCTCGTGCTCGACGGCGAGGCCTTCATCGCCCAGGTCGGAGACAGCCGCGCGTATCTCGTGCGAAAGGGCGCCGCAAAACAGCTGACGAAGGATCAGTCATTCGTGCAGCGGCTGATCGATGCGGGAAGGATGACCCAGAAGGAAGCCGCCCAGAGCGAGCACCGGAACATCATCCTGCAGGCGCTTGGTCCGGAAGAAAAAGTCGTGACGGACTTCTATCGCGTGAAGCTCGAGAACAACGATTGTCTCGTGCTGTGCAGTGACGGGCTCTCCAACCAGGTTTCACCGGAAGACATCGGGCGCATTACCCGTGGCGCGGCACGGCCAATGGAGATTTGCGAAGCGCTCGTCGAAGAAGCGATGCACACCGGGGCGCCCGACAACATCACCGTTGTTACCGCCCGCCTCCGCGCGACCGACGCGGATCTCGCCAGCGCCAAGAACGGAAGCTAGGCCACTTTAGCCGGAACGGTCTCGCCGGTGTGCGGTGCGGCACCGATCGGTACCTCGCGCGACCACGGCGCGATCAACGGCAGCAGCAGCAGCGGCGGAATCGCCATCGCCACCGTGATCAGGAAGAAGCCTGGCCATCCAATTGATTCCGCGATCTTTCCAGCGGGAGCGACGAGAATGTCCCTGCTCGCCGCCATGAGACTGGAGAGAAGAGCGAACTGCGTCGCGGTGAAGCGCTTGTTGCACATGCTCATCAGATAGGCGGTCATTCCCGCGGTGACGAGGCCCAGGCCAAAATTTTCGGTAATGATCGCCGCGACCATGAAGGCGTGGCTCTTCCCTGCGAGGGACAAACCGTAATAGGTGAGATTGCTCAAGCCCTGGAAGACCACAAAAATCCAGAGCGAACGGTTGATCCCCAGCTTGCCGATCACCGCTCCACCGGCGACGACTCCAGCAATCGTCGCGATGACGCCTACTCCCAGAAAGACTGCGCCCACCTCGGTCTGCGAAAAACCCGCCTGCAGCAGGAATGGAGTCGTCATGCTGCCCGCAAGGCTGTCTGAATATTTGTACACCACGATAAAGACCAGCACCAGCACAGCGCGCATGATTCCCACCCGCTGAAAGAAATCCGCGAATGGAAGCACGACCGCTTCCACGAGAGTTCTCGGCGGGGCGTCACTCAGGACTGGTTCTGGCGCGAAAAAAGTGGTGGCGATGCCGATGAGTATCAGCGTAGAGAGAATGAGGTACACCGTCTGCCACGGCATGCGATCAGCGAGGAAGAAGGCGAGCGCGCCGGTCGTGATCATCGCGACGCGATATCCCATCACGAAAACGGCGGCGCCGGCGCCCATCTCGCGGTCCTGGAGCACGTCGGTGCGATACGCATCGAGCGAAATGTCCTGCGACGCGCTGAAGAACGTGATCGCGATCGCGTTGACCGCGAGCATTCGCAGTCCCTGCTGCGGATCGTGGAGCGACATCGCGGCGATCGCCAGCAGCAGCAGAACCTGGGTGATCAGCACCCAGCCCCTCCGCCGGCCGAGAAACGGCGGGACGTACCGGTCCATCACGGGCGCCCATACGAATTTGAGCGAATACGGGAGCGTAACGAGGCTGAAGAATCCGATTGTCTTGAGATCGACGTGCGCCGTCGTCATCCACGCCTGGAGCGTCTTGCTGGTGAGATAGAACGGGAGTCCCGACGAGAAGCCGAGGAGGAGCAGTATCCCCATCTTCGGCTGGCCGAAAATGCGCAGTGGCGACGTTTTTACGGTGGTCTCGCTCATGAAAATCTCCGGTTGATTCGACCTTATCCAGCGGTGCCTGCACTCCTCCCGCCTTTGGCCATCGCTACGTCGCGCAGCAGCACTCTCGCCGCCGCCTTCTGCATCACCGCTTCTCCACCCCACGCGCACAGGACCGGGGCATCAACCGCGAGCTCGTCGGCGAGCCTCGGGTGGCTGAACTCAACGATCACGCGCTCCTTCGATCCCGCCTCGAGGGCGTTACGCACAGCTTCCTTTGCAGAGGCGGAATAGCCGGGACGACCCTTCCACGCGCGGATATCTCCAAAAACCGCGATCACAGTGGATCCCCCGTCAGGTATGTCGCCGCCTTCGCCCTTCACCCTCAGGTCGATTCCGCCGGCGCGCAGCGAAGAGATGAGGGGATCACGCGACGGGGCTGGATAGGGTCCGCCCAAATCGTCGTCCACGATCACGAGGTTCCACGGCTGCGGCAACCGGGGAATCTTTCCGCCGAGCGGATGAACGACTTGTTCGGCCAGCTGAATCGACCATCCGCTCTCGTCGCGCGTGGGGCGGTTCGTTTCTCTCGAGAGCGCGGCCCAGCGAGCCCAGCGGCGGCGGCGCTCGAGCGAACGGAGGATGCTATCGCCATCAAGGCGTTTGTCATCGATCGCCTTTCGCACAGCCTGCTCGGATGCCACCACGTCCGACGGGTACAGCAGAGAGTCGCAGCCGGCGTAGAGCGCGCGCACGACCGCTTCGCCCTCTCCGCCGCCGAGCACTCCCTCCATGATCAGCGCGTCGGTGACGACGATTCCGTCGAACCCGAGCTCGTTGCGCAGGAGCTCGGTGAGAATCGGTCGGGACAGTGTTGCCGGCGCGCCGCTCGGATCGAGCGCCGGAAACGCGACGTGCGCCGACATGACCGATGCGACACCCCGCTCAATGGCTCGACGAAACGGAACGAGATCGGTCGCCCGCAGCGTCTCAGCCGATTCTTCGACGCGCGGCAGCGTCTTGTGGGAGTCCACCTTGGTGCGCCCGTGCCCAGGAAAATGTTTCGCGCAAGCGAGCACGCCTTCCGCCTGGCAGGCGTCGATCCAGGCGGATGCGTATTCGCCAACCCGGTCGGGATCGCTGCCGAACGACCTGGTTCCGATGATTGGATTGTCCGGCTCGACATCGATGTCGCAATCGGGGGCATAAATCCAGTTGATGCCAAGCGATCTCGCCTCGATGGCGCTTACCGTTGCAGAGCGGCGAATTGCCTGCACGTCTTCGAGCGAAGCAATCGCGGCGAGCGGCGGAAGCGCGGTTTGGCCGGCGAACTGCTGGCCGGCGCCCCGCTCCAGATCCGCTCCGATCAGTAGAGGAATGCGCGATTTGGAGTGGAGATCTTCGGTGAGCGTGGCGACGTGCTCCGAGGGTCCGCCGAAAAGGATGAACCCCCCGACGCCGAGACTGAGCGCCTGATCGATGGCGGCGCGCTCGCCTTCGTAGCCACGCGTTGCATCCCAGCGAATCGCCGGGAGGAAGAGCTCCGCGATTTCGCTCATGCGGGAGTGTGTTTACCCAGAATGCGCGGGCCGCGCGCGCCGGTGGCCGTCGGTACGTTGCCGGGTCGTTTCGTCACGTGCAGATATCCAAGCAATGCAAAGGCCACAGCTTCCTTGGCCTCTCCGTCGAAGAAGACTTCATCGAAGTGGCGGACCCGAACCGGAGCGGCCGATTTTACGATTGCATCGAACAGCGCCGGGTTTTTCGCGCCGCCGCCTGATACGAGCACTTCACGCACCGGCTCCGCGATGAAACGCCGGTACGCATCACCCACGCTCTCCGCCGTCAATTGAACGGCGGTCGCGATTGCGTCTTCGTCGCTTCCGCCGGCTGACCGCACCCGATCGATCAGATTCTGAACGTATTCGGTGTTGAAGAGCTCGGGGCCCGTCGATTTTGGCGGGGGCGCAACGAAGTACGGTGCGGACATCAGCTCGGACACGACTTGCATGTTCGGACGGCCCGCCTTCGCCAGCTTCCCATCCACGTCATACGGAAGCTCGGGTCGGAGTGCGCGCGTAACCCGGTCGATCACCCCCGCTCCTGGCCCCGTATCGAATGCGCGCACGCCCTCGATCTGACCGCGCGGCGGAACGACAGTGATGTTGCCGATGCCGCCGAGGTTCTGGAGGCCGCGCCACTCCGTCGGAGACGAGAAGAGCATTGCGTCAGCGATAGAGACGAGCGGCGCTCCCTGCCCACCGGCCGCGACATCCCGCACGCGAAAATCGCTCACCACGCCAATTCCCGTTCGCTCGGCGATGACGGCCGCCTCTCCCGTCTGCCAGGTCGAGTGCCCGGGCTCGTGCCAGATGGTTTGCCCGTGCGATGCGATGGCCGATATCTCATCGCGTGCGACGCCGGCTTCGGCCATCACTTCGATAGCCGCGTCGGCGAGCCACCCACCGAGGTCGAAATTCAGTCGGCAGTATTCACTGGGGGTCGCACCCGTGTTGGCGGTCTGCAGTCGCTTGCGCTCCGCCGGCGTGTACGCGCGCGAGGTGAAAGCGAGGAGGTCGACATCGATGCGACCGTCGCTCGCGTCGCGGAAGCGTGCGACCGCGGCGCTTATTCCGTCGAGCGATGTGCCGGACATCAATCCAACGACGACTCCGCTGGCCATGACTAGCGATCTCTGATCGGAGGTGGCTCGTCCCTGGTGACGCGCCTGACCACGCCGCCGTTCTGTGCGAGAAGACGCTCCGCTTCCTCGCGCTCGACTCCACGCTTCTGCATCACGATCGCCAGCTTGACGCTCTTGCCGGCGCGATCGAGCAGCTTCGTCGCCTCGTCGCGCGAGACTCCGCAGACTTCCATCACTATGCGCTGGCTCCGATCAATGAGCTTGTTGTTGGTGGCGCGAAGATCGACCATCAGGTTGCCGTAAGTCTTCCCGAGCCGGATCATCGCGCCGGTGGTGATCATGTTGAGCACGAGCTTGGTCGCGGTTCCGGCCTTCATGCGAGTTGAGCCCGTGACGACTTCGGGGCCGACGATGGGAAGCATCGTGACATCCACCGCCGCGACGAGATCGGCCGGCGGCGGCGAGCACGCGAGGATTCCCGTCGTGGCGCCCAGCGCCGCGGCCCTCTCGAGCGCGGCACGCACGTACGGTGTTGTACCGGATGCAGCAATTCCGATCACGAAATCCTTTTCGCCGACGCCGTGCTCATCCATTGCGATGGCGCCGTTCCCGACGACGTCTTCGGCTCCTTCCTGCGATCTCGTAAGCGCAGGTAGTCCGCCGGCGATTATGCCCTGCACCATTTCGGGTTTGGTGCCGAACGTCGGCGGACACTCGCTTGCGTCGAGCACTCCCAGTCGTCCTGAAGTGCCGGCCCCTACGTAGAACAAACGTCCGCCGGAGCGAAACGTTGCTTCGGCCAGCTCGATCGCGCGCGCTATTTGCTCTCGTTGGGTGGCAACCGCTTCGGGAACTCCGCGGTCTTCGGCGTTTATCATGTCTACGATCTCGAGCGGCGATGCGAGGTCGATGGACGCGGTGCGCGGGTTGCGGCGCTCCGTTTCACGGGGGTCCAACATCAATGCGCTGCCGAGCGGTGAGCCACGACCTAACTTACCCGACGCCTCGCGCGAATCGCAAGACAACTTGGAGCATGATGATGAGACGTTTTTTCTTTGCGCTTTTAATGCTGGTATGCGTGGCGGGATCGCTCAGTGCGCAGCTGCGACGGCCACGCGTGTATGCGACGAATGATCCGAGCGTGTGGATGACAGCCGGGATTGATGGCTTCCGCGCGAACGTCGTGAACGACGGAGCCACGTCGAGCAGCTGGAATTTCGGCAACTCTACGAACCTTCAGTACCGAGCGTCTCTCGAGAAGGGCATGGCCAACGGATCGTCGTTTGGCCTGGCCGGAAGCTGGGCACACGTACCTTTCGAGTATTCGACTTTCGGGATAGTAAATCCGCCCGCTGGTGTGACGCAGTGTTCACTCTGTGATGCCCATCTCGACTTGATGACTCTGGTTGCGACGTTTCACTCCGGAGCGGGAGTTGGCTTCCATCAGTTGGTTGAGCTCAACGGCGGAATCGTTGCCTACCGCAACCTGAAGCAGGACTCCGACGGCGCCAGGCTCGCGCCGGGAGGTGGGAACATCGACCCGCTGTTCTCATTTGGATATGGTTTCGGGTATGGACTCAGCGATCGCACGAACATCGATTTTACTTCCAACTACACAATCGGTCTCCATGAGCGAAAGTCATTGCCGAACGGCGCGAGCAATACGAACAGCATGCCTTCGCTGCGCCTTTCGCTCAGAATGGGGTTTGGCCGCCGTTCCGTAACACGGTAGCTGACGCAGTGGCAGCAAAGCGATAGAATAAAGCGTCGCACCATCCGGAGATACGGTGTGAAGCGAAAACTCATTCTTATTGGTGCAATCGCCGTCGCGTCGACCTGGGTCGCGGCGGCGGCGCCGTTCCAAAGCTCGGGTCGCGCGCCCGCCATTCCAGCGCGCGTGCCAGCCGTCTTTCCCGCGACGTGGCGCTTTCCCGCCGGCGCTCACGCGACATTCGCGGCGCACGCGATGGTGGCCAGCGACGAGCCCATCGCTTCCAAAGTCGGCGCGGACATCATGAAGCAAGGTGGCAATGCCGTTGACGCCGCCGTCGCGGTGGGCTTCGCTCTGGCCGTCACGTTTCCCGAAGCCGGCAACCTGGGCGGCGGCGGATTCATGGTCATCCGCATGGCGAACGGGCGCTCCGCCGCACTCGACTATCGTGAGACCGCGCCGATGGCGGCTACGCGAGACATGTACATCGGACCGGACGGGAAGCTCACGGGCCAGAGCGTAATCGGCCCGCGCGCATCCGGTGTTCCCGGTGCGGTTGCCGGCATGGTCGAAGCGCATCGCAGGTTCGGCGTGCTGCCGCTCGCGAAAGTCCTGGAGCCAGCGATTCGGCTCGCCTCCGAAGGATTCACGGTTGACGCCGCGCTTTCCCATTCGCTATCCGACGGCAAATACCGCATCAGCGGCTTCGCCGGCAAGTCGTTGTTCATTCCCAATGGCGCGCCTCCATCGATCGGATCCACATTCGTCCAGCCAGAGCTGGCGCGAACGATTCGACTGATCGCCCAGGGCGGCTCCGGCGCGTTCTATCAAGGCAGTATCGCGGACTCCATCGCGGCCGAGATGAAACGCGGGGGCGGGCTGATCACAAAGGAAGATTTGGCCCGCTACCGGCCGATTTGGCGCGATCCGATTCGCACCACCTATCGGGGCTACACCTACCTCGCCATGCCGCCGTCCTCTTCCGGTGGCACGACTATGAGCGAGATCCTCAACATTCTCGAGGCTTACGGACCGGCCGCTCAATTCGGGACCGCGCCGCGAATCCACGCCTACGCATCCGCATCCCAACGAGCGTTCGTCGATCGCAACTCCAAGCTGGGCGATCCGGCTTTCGTTCAGGCTCCGGTCGCGACCCTCGTCAGCAAGGCTTACGCGCGGACAGTCGCGAAAACGATTTCGCGCGACCACGCCGATCCGACTATGTCGCTGGCCTCACAGAGCAGCGAGGGCAGCCACACGACGCACTATTCCGTCGTCGATGCATCTGGAAACGCCGTCGCGACCACGACGACCTTGAACGATCTGTACGGTTCTGGAGTCTTCGTGCGCGGCGCCGGCTTCTTCCTCAACGACGAGATGGACGACTTCGCGGCGAAGCCGGGAACGCCGAACATGTTCGGTTTGGTCCAGGGCGAGGCCAACGCAATCGCGCCCGGCAAGCGCATGCTGAGCGCGATGTCCCCAACGCTCGTACTCGATCCAAAAGGCAACCTTCTCCTCGTAACAGGCGCGCGCGGTGGCCCTCGCATCATATCGGCGACAGCCCAGATCATTCTCGACGTGATCGACCACCGAATGTCGCTGGCCGACGCGATGAGTGCGCCGCGCGTCCACCATCAGGCGCTTCCCGACTCGATTCGCGTCGAGAAAGGCGGCTTTCGGGCCGAGGTATTGGCTCGGCTCCGCGCGATGGGCCACAACGTTTATGAGGGTGGCGGGATCGCCTCGGCGGCGTCGATCATGCGCGTCAAGGGAGGCTACGAAGGAATGGACGACCCGCGTGTGCGCGGCGCCGTCGGAGCGGCGGGCTACTAGCGACGACAGCCAGAAATAAAAAGCCCGGCGTGATTTCTCACGCCGGGCTTTTTATCACCGCTGAGGCTCCTCAGATGTTGACCTGAGTAGACGAGTTGAGCGTAGCGGTTATTCTTCCGCCAGAATTCACGCAACCTTCGTAGTTCGCAGTCGCGGCAGCAGCTCCGGCTCCGGCCGCAGCGCCCACCGCGCCGCCAATTACCGTTGCCTTGGTGCTCTTGCCAAGTATCTGTCCGGCAATCGCGCCGATCGCGGCGCCGCCGATCACCTTCTGAACGTCTTTGCCCTTCGGCTGGTTCTTGACCTTGCTGACCTGAGCGTAGCTCGTGGTCGCGCTCACAGGATAGGTGTGTCCACCGAAGCTCACCGAGACGACGCGGAAGCCCATCACCACGTTGTCATTGGCGTTCTCGCTGCGCTTTAGTTCCGTCACTTCGACGTTGGCAGTGGCGCCGGCCGGGATGACTGCTCCGTTCGAGCCGACGACGGCATCCGTCACCGTCGCGCTGAAGCGCTCACCAACCTTGTTCGTGTTGGTGCAAACCTTCGAGCCTGACGCGAGGTTGAGCGTCGCACCCGCGGGAATCGTCCCGACTCTCGCGGCGGTCCCGGCATTCGTGCGGGTCACGGTGTTGCCGCTCGACGTCACTGTCGGCTTCTTCGTGGTCGTGGTTGGTGTGCGCGTGGTCGTCGTGCGAGTCGTGGTTTTTGTCGTAGTAGCTGGCGCCGGATTCGTCGCGATGCCAGGCACGTCGGTCAGTGCCGGCTGCGCCGCAGTATCACGGTTCGCGAGCTGTATGTCCTTGTTGAGCGCCGAGTCTGCGGCAGCGGTGTTGTCTGACTTCGCGCACGCACCAGCAAAAAGCGCGAGCGACAGCAGCAGCGACGCTTTCATCCGGGGAATATATTGAACCATTAAGCCTCCTCCATCGTAGTGACTTGCGCCTGAGTGTGCCCCAAGCTCAAGAGTAGTATGAACGGCAATCCATATGCCAGATGCTGAAGAATCTAAGACATGCTGCGCCATATTACAGACCGTACTGGATCACGTTTTCGTTCGGCCTGCTGATCGTCGTCGCCTCCGGGGCTCTCACGAGTGTCATCCCCTGGCTGCTCCGGCGAGCGATCGACGCGATAAGCGCCGGCGCCCCCATGCGAACCATTTGGCAGCTGAGCGGGCTCATAGTGCTGGCGGCGATCGTTGGTGGCGCTTTCAGGTATGGAATGCGCGAGCTGATGAACGGCGTCAGCCGCTGGATCGAGTACGATCTTCGGAACGATCTCTTCACACATCTTGAGACGCTCGACGCCGCGTACTTTGCACAAACGCGAACGGGCGACATCATGGCGCGACTGACAAACGACCTCGGCGCGGTACGGACGGCCGTCGGGCCAGCTGTCATGTACCTCGCCAACACAATCACCGGCGGGTTGTTCGCGCTTTTCTTCATGCTGCGCATCGACGTCAACCTGACGCTGATGGCACTCGTGCCAATGCTGTTCCTGCCGGTGATGACGATCCGGATGGGAAAGGCGATTCACGACCGGTTCGAGGCGGTGCAGGAGCATTTCTCCACGCTGACCACTCGCGCGCAGGAAAACCTGAGCGGGGCGCGAATCGTTCGCGCCTACCGCCAGGAGGCAGCGGAGATCGCGCGGTTTGGCGCGATCAACGAGCAATACCTGGCGCTCAACATGTCGCTCGTGCGTCTGTGGGGAACCTTGAATCCTCTGTTCGCGTTCTTCGGCGGATTGGGCGCTGTGATCGTCCTCGGCGCCGGCGGAGCGCTGACGATCAACGGCACGATCTCTGTCGGCTCCTTCGTCGCATTCGGTCTGTACCTGACGATGCTGACGTGGCCGATGATCGCGTTGGGCTGGGTCGTGAACTTGTTTCAGCGCGGCGAGGCATCGATGGGCCGCCTGAACGAGATCCTCCACGTTGGTGCGACGATCGGCGTGGAGCAGCCCGTGCAACACCTCCCGCGGTCCGGAGGCGGGCGCACGATCGAGTTTCGAAACGTTGGATTCCACTACCCGTCCGATCCGCCAGGCGAGCCACGCTGGGTTCTGCGGAACGTCAGCTTCAGCGTGCCCGCGGGCGCGACACTGGGCATTGTCGGCGCAACGGGGAGCGGAAAGAGCGCGCTCATCGATCTCATCCCACGGATGTATGATCCGCAGGAAGGCGAGATCCTCGTCGACGGCGTGCCGACACGAAGCATTCCCATCGAGGAGCTTCGCGGCGCGATCGGCTTCGTTCCGCAGGAAAGCCTTCTCTTCAGCGACACTATCGGATCGAACCTTTCTTACGGGACGAATGAATCCGCATCGGCGGAGTGGGCCGCGAGAGTCGCGCAGCTGGATCAGACGATCGGCGAATTCCCAGGAGGCTACGAAACCATCCTCGGCGAGCGCGGAATCAATCTCTCAGGCGGACAGAAGCAGCGCGCCGCGCTCGCGCGAGCGCTGGCGAGGAAGCCGGGAATCGTGTTACTGGATGACGCGCTCTCGGCGGTCGACACCCACACCGAAGCGGAGATCCTGCGCGCGTTGCGCGAGGCGTTGTCCGCGAGAACCGCGCTCATCGCCTCACACCGCATCAGCGCGATACGCGACGCGACCTGGATCATCGTGCTCGAGAAGGGCCAGGTGGTCGAGCAGGGGGTTCACAGTGAGCTAATGGCGCTGCGAGGACGCTACTGGTCGCTGTTGCGCAGGCAGCAGCTCCTCGACGCCGTCGAGTCGGACACGTTGGCAACGGATGTCGCGGCAACTACAATATGAGCATGTCCGACCGGTCCGATCCCGCCGCCCTGAAAAAGCGGCTAAAAACGCTTGAGGCCCAGACAAAGGAAGCGCAGCGGACCGTCGACGAGCTCAAGGCGCGCGATGCGCTCAAAACGCAGTTTCTCTCCAACATCTCGCACGATCTCCGTACGCCGCTGGCGGCTATCATCACGCACGCGGAAATACTGCGCGAGGGAATGCTGGGCGACCTGAATACGAAGCAGCGAGACAGCGTCTCCGGAATAGTGAACGGCGGGCAGCAGCTGCTCGACATGATCGACGAGATCCTCACGTACGTGCGTGGCGCGAGCGATCAGGTCACCCTAGTGCGGACGACCTTTTCGATCACCGAAGTGGTCGACCAGGTGCGCCTGCTCAATCAGGCCCTGGCAGCGAAGAAGGGACTGACAATCGAGCGTCTCAATGGTGACGACCTGCCTCCGGTCTACGCGGACAGCGACAAGTTGAAACACGTCCTCGGAAATCTCATTGGGAACGCGATCAAGTTCACCCCCGAGGGTGGACGTATCTGGATTCGCTTCACGCGCCGCGGCAGGAACGCCGACGAGCTCGTTGTCGAGGTCGGCGACACGGGTCGCGGAATATCACGGGGGAATCACGAGCTGATTTTCCGCGAGTTCGCGCAGGTCGATGCTTCGCCCTCACGACCTCACCACGGAACCGGATTGGGCCTTGCGATCGCGCGGAAGCTGGTCGAGCTCCACTACGGAACCATCTGGGTCGAGAGCGAGCTGGGAAAGGGGAGCCGTTTCTTTTTCACGCTGCCGCTCACCGCGACTAAGTGAGCGCTCGGATTCTGATCGTTGAGGACAGCCCGCTGGTTACGGAGGCGTTCAGCATTCTGTTCACCGAGGCAGGTTACGAAGTCGACACGGCCGCGACGGTTGCCGAAGCGATCGAGCGCGGCACGTCAGAGGTGGTCGACGTGATGATCCTCGACATCTCCCTACCCGACGGAAGCGGACTCGAAGTGCTCGGCGCGCTCCGCGACAATGGCAGTCTTCCGCGCGCGACCCTGGCGATGACGGGCCACAACGATCCGGTGTCGCACCGCAAATGCATTGAAGCGGGTTGCGCCGAAGTTCTCCTCAAGCCCGTCCCGATAGCGGAGCTCCTACGCCAAATAAAGCGCCACCTACAGTAACGGAACGCCGCGCGCGCCCGCGCGCCGGACCGTTTCTACGGTGGTACTATCGCACAAAGTACCGTCCATTCGCGCGCGAGAAGAGGCCGCGGCCGCCTCAGCGCGGGCTGATAATGCTGCAGGTCGATGCGCTCGCCTATTCCGATTTGCGGCGCGCGCTCGAGCTGGGACTCTGTCCGACCATAGCGCGATTGCTGCGCGACGGATTCGCGCTCCGGCGCTGGTTCTGCGGACTGCCATCCGCAACGCCCTACTGCCAGGCGGGAATGTTTCACGGCGAGAACGGCGGCATTCCCGCGTTCCGCTTTTACGACAAGGCGGCGCGCAAGGTTATTACCTGTAACGCGCCCCACGGAGTGCAGTACATCCGAGATCGCATCCACTCGCCGGGAGCGTTGGCCGGCGGCTCGAGTTACGTGAATCTCCTCGACGGCGACGCGCAGACGGTGGCATTCACCGTCGCCACCCGCGAGAAGATGTCCGTGTACCGGCGACTCGGTGGGACGCGAATGGCCTTGCTCATGTTGCTGCATCCGATCCGGATGGCGCGCATGGTTTTTCAGGGCGCGTACGAGTGGCTGCTCGAGGAGTGGGAGCGCGCCCGCGGCGAGCTGGCCGGCCGGGTGACGCACTCGGAAGGGATTTTTCCATTCATCCGCATCATCAGCAACGTGATCGTTCGCGAGCTGCAGACGATGGCGATTCTTCTCGACGTCTACCTCGGCGTGCCTGTCATCTACAGCACGTTCATGCAGTACGACGAGCTGGCGCACCACTTCGGGCCGTCGAGCAAGCAGGCGCTCGTGGACCTGCGGCGCACCGATGCGCGGATCGCCGAGATCTGGCGGATGGCGCAGCTGGCGGGAGGGCGCGGGTACGATCTCGTGATTCTTTCCGACCACGGGATGACGCCCGCGCTGAGCTATCGCGTGAAGTACGGCGAATCGCTGGGCGCGACCGTCCAGGGCATTCTCGATGAAACGGAGGCGAGCGGCAGGCCGGCGCCGCAATCACTCGCCAGTTTTGCCGAAGACACGGAATACGCCGACATCGGCCCCGAGGTAGTCGAAGCGGTCGCACAGCTGACACCTGCTTCGTTCGGAGCGAGAAGAGGAATTCGGAAATTCCGTGACTGGCTGCGGAGCCGTTATGGGCTGCGCGAGATCATCTTTCCCGAGAAGTATCGCGTAGATCGGACACACGATGTGGTCGTGACGTACAGCTCGTGCCTCGCTTTGGTGTACTTCGCGGCGACGGAACGACGCCTGACGCTCGAAGAGATCCGTGCCGACGCTCACTGGTCCGCCCTGTACGAGCGGCTCATCTCGCACCACGGAATTGGACTGGTGGCGACGCTCTCTTCCAAGGGCGTGACCTTGGCGAGCAGGCACGGCAGGGCCCACTTGAGCGACGGCGAGGTCGAGATCGTCGCCGGCGAGAATCCGCTGGAAATCTTCGGCACCGAGCCCTACGTGCTGCGGGCGGTGGAATCACTGGTACGACAGCCGAACGCGGGCGACTGCGTGCTGTTCGGCGCCTACGATGGCTACGACATCATCTCGTTCGACGACCAGGTCGGAGCGCACGGGTCCGCCGGCGGGGACCAGGTCTACCCGTTCATCATCTCGCCCGAGAGGCTCGGTCTGGGCGGCGAGTCGCTCGAGGACGCCCGCGACATACATCGCACCGTCCTCGCGAGGTATGCTGCGGCCAATGCAGATAACGCTCCGCCCAGCGCGATGCGGCTCACGCCGGAAGCTCCACGAGCTATGAGCTAACTTCATTGCCGGTCAGTCGGGCGAGGGGGTCCTCTCCGCCGCTACGCTCGCTTGGTCGGAGCCCCTAACAACGCTCCTTCGCTCTGCTCAGTCGCGGGTCTCCTCCTCGCGCTCGCTTTGCAAAGCGGCTACGAGGACCCCCTCACCCTCCTTCCCGCTGAGTTCGCTCGCGATGTGGGATTCCGGTCGCGCCTCGCGCGCACGCGCGCCGAGCGAAGCTCGGCATCATCGTGTCTCCCCCGCGCGAGACCGAGCTCACGCGCGAACAATGCGGCGCTCCGCGCCGCTGCAGTTGCGATACTATATCCGGGAGGTGAGGGTGTCCTCGTAGGCGCTTCTCAAAGCGAGCGCGAGGAGGAGACCCGCGACCGAGCGGAGCGAGAGAGCGTAGTTAGGGGCTCCGACCAAGCGAGCGTAGCGCCGAAGAGGATACCCTCGCCGACCCATAGAGAGGTGCCGATCGCAGCGCGCCGAAGCTCAGAGCTAAATCGAGAGAGGACTCTCCACGATCGTCCGAAAAGCCGTGGCCGAAATCTTTTCGGGCTCGAACGGCTCCCCCGCGCGCTTCATCACGCCCCGGCACACCTGATCGAGCGTGACGAGCGGCGCGTCGGCTTCGGCTTGAACATCGACTTCCCACTTTCCGCGATCCGGTCCTTTGAGCGTGTGGCGGTACCGGGCGGTGAACACCGTGTGGCGATGGACGATGATCGCGCGATCGGCTTCCTCGATCGGAAGGAACTCGTCGCCCGCGCTCTCGCTCAGCGCCTCAGGCGGCTCGTCTGGCTCGTGGACGTGCACGGGCTCAGGGGGCAGCGGTAAAGCCGCCACGATCGCTACGCCAGTCTCGACGCCAGATTGCCGCAGCGGCGGGAAGAGCCTCACTTCGTCCACCGCATCCAATCCGATTCGGTCGGCGATGTCGCGCAGAAATCGTTCGGTTGTCTCTATCACGCCCGCGCCTTTGAAGTTTGAGCGCCGGATGCCGACGCCTGCCGCTCGCTGAGCTCACGCTCGACGTACAGCTTGAGAATGTGCATGAAATCCTGCGCGTTCGTCACCACACCGAATGCCTGGTGGGTGCCGCGGTCCTTGAGCTTGCTGACGACGAACTCCGAGGAGTCCACACAGATCGTCGGAAGCTCTCGCATCGAACCGTCGGCTTCGGTGACAAACGCCGGTAGCATGTTGCCCGTCGCGATGGCGTGCAGAGCGGTCGCGATCAGCACGGCCATCGTCGCCCGTGTCGTGTGCCGCTTCATTGCGTCCTGAGCAGCCAGCGTGTCGGTGATCACTTCCGGGAGGGGTCCGTCGTCGCGGATCGATCCGGTGAGCACGAAGGGGATGCCCTTCGTCACGCAGGCGTGCATTATCCCGTCTTTGATCACTCCCTGCTCCACTGCTTTCGAGATAGAGCCGGCAGCACGCACTTTGTTGATCGCGCGCATGTGGAGCCCGTGACCGCCGGTCGTCGCCTCGCCCGTGCGCGTCATTCCGAGCGTCGTTCCGAAGATCGACGCCTCGATGTCGTGAACCGCGACGGCGTTTCCCGCGAGCAGCGCCGAGACGAACCCGTTCTCGATGAACCAGACCATGTCGGCGCGGGCGCGCGAGTGCACGAGCGCCGGCCCGGTGACCCAGATCGGATATCCGCCGCGATCCCTCTCTTCGATCAGGATATGCGCCATGAGCGAGTAGTCGATGGGCTTCTCGCGTGACACCTCGCTCGTCATGAACTTGAATTCGCCTTCCTCGTCGCCAAGGAAGGAACCGGTGTGGACGTAGATGCCTTCGGTTCCGTCTTCGGCGCTGCCGACGGCGACCATGTCGCCCTTCTCCAACTTGCGGCCTTCCCGGATCCAGAGCCCATCGTCATCGAGCACGAGTGCCGCGTCCATCCTCGGCTCGCGCGGCATCCTCCAGGCTCCTTTGACGCGGACGTACGTGGGGAGATTGGTGGTAGAGAAGAAACCCTCTGGCAGCACGCCGTTCGCCGGCGCGGGGACAAACCTCGCGTCCGGAGCGTTGGATAGCTCGGGTGAATTGAAATCGGGATGTCGGAGTATCGTCACGCTATAAAGTTAGCGCCTTAGAGCAGTGCGACGGGATCGCGGTCGAGCGTAACTCGTAGCTGCGCCGTGCTAGGTACCTCGAAGCGCTCCATGAAGTAGCGGCTCACGCGAGTGAGCTCACCCGGATGAGCGGTTTTGAGGAGGACGTGCCAGCGCCAGCGGCTCTTGATTCGCTCGATGGGACACGGCGCTGGACCAACGACCGTGACCTCCTCGCCGGCGCGCGTCGTGATCAGCTCCCGCAGCCACTCGCCGGCGTGAATCGCGAGCTTCGCGGTGGAATCTTCGACCACCCCGCTGAAGACGATGTTGGCCAACCGGACATTGGGCGGATACGGCGGATCGACTCTTCCCTCCATTTCCTCGCGCACGAACGACGCGTAGTCGTGCGATACCGCGTACCTCACCGCGTGGTGCGTCGGCAGCCGCGTCTGGATCAACACTCGGCCGCCCTTCACTCCTCTTCCCGCTCGGCCCGAGACCTGACTCAGGAGCTGGAAGCAGCGCTCCGACGCGCGAAAATCGGGAAGATTGATTCCGACGTCGGCGTCGACGACCCCGACGAGCGTGACGTTGGGAAAGTCCAGCCCCTTCGCGATCATCTGCGTTCCGAGAAGAATGTCGACGTCTCCCGAGGCAACGCGGTCGAGTATCCGGGTGTGAGCCCATTTCCCGCTCGTAGTGTCGAAGTCCATTCGCGCTATCCGAGCCGAAGGGAATCTTTCTGCGAGAAGCCGTTCCACCTGCTGGGTGCCAAGACCGCGCTGCTTCAGGTTCCGCCCGCCGCAGCGAGGACAATCGGGCCGCGGATCTTCCTTGTGCAGGCAGTAATGGCAGACGAGCCGCTCGGGGTTTCGGTGGTGAGTGAGCGTGATGCTGCAGTGCGGGCACGTAGCTACCGCACCACAGTCGATGCATTGGACGAAAGACGAATACCCGCGGCGATTCAGCAGCAGGATGCTCTGCTCCCCACGCCGCATGGCTTCCACGAGCGCGTCGTGGAGCGGCTCGCGTATCACCGCGCCGTAATCGATGCCGCCCTGCGCCATTCCGGAGTAGTCGGTTGCGATTTTTCTAAGATCGATGACCTGGACATCAGGAAGCTTCCCACCGCCTACTCTGTCCGGCAGCGTAAGAAGTTTGTACTTGCCGCTCGTCGCATTGGCCCAGCTCTCGAGCGACGGTGTCGCGCTCCCAAGCACCGTGACGGCCCCTTCGTTCCTGGCCCGAACGATCGCCACCTCTCGTGCGTGGTAGCGCGGCGTCTCGCC
>Ga0193699_10000267_pt1 | contig 23654 bp, 24 predicted proteins | sample L3c2metaG_FD_160095 | JGI IMG/M metagenome (GOLD analysis project Ga0193699, IMG submission 160095) | Soil microbial communities from a riparian zone of the East river system, Colorado, United States - L3c2 | ecosystem: Environmental > Terrestrial > Soil > Riparian zone | place: USA: East...
CTCGACCTCCGTGGGATCGGGAACGGGCGGCAATTCTTTCGGGACAGCGACAATAGCTGCCTGAGTTGGGCGGGAATTCTTAAGGCTGCGCACCAGCGCCAAATTGCTGGCGATCCGCGGAAATTCCGCGCCATGCGGTGATGCCTGCATAAGCAATGCTTCGGCCCCGTCGAGATCGCCGGTCTGCACATGAGAGAGCGCGGCATTGGACAGGACGGTGGGCTCGCCAGGCTTCAGCACCAGAGCGCGGCCGTACGCCGCCTGGGCCGCCAAATATTCACCCTTCTGGTCGTAGGCCACTCCTTGGGCCGAGAAAAGCGACCAATCCCGTGGCTGAAGCTCGACCGCGCGCTCCAGGAACGCTAATGCGTCTTCACTGCGGCCCATCGCGATCAGGGTCTTGCCATATTCCCCCAGCACCCGCGCATCGTCCGGCGCAAACAAGACAAGTTGCGAGAGGGTTCGCGCCGCGGCCGAGAAATCCCCGCTTTTCCGCTGCGCTTGAGCTTGTTTCACCGTTCCATCGATATTGGTGGGAGCTCCGACAGGGCGCGACGTCATGGAACCGTCGCCTTTTCCTTTTTGCAAGGAGTCCGAGAGTAGCGTCGCATCATTGACAGGAGGGGCGGAGGCGCATCCGATGACCACGGCGGACAATGCCGCCAATGCACCAGTTCGGACGGTGACACGGCTCATGGAGAATTTCCGCCTGCAAACCCTGAATGGCCAAGCTCGCCGTCGCGAAAAAATTTCCCCGGGCGAGAGCACCCCTACAGCATGCGGAAATGCGGTCAAGATTTCCTTAATCTTGGGGAACTCGGGCCTTCAATTTTTGTGGGGATTATGGCCATCAGTCCAATTCCAGCCGCAATGCTCGTGCCCTATATAGCGTCATGCAAGCAAAGAGATACTCGGTGTCTTCGGGTCTTGCGGCAGGGGTGGTTGCCGCCCTCGCCCTGATGATGATTCTTGCGGCCAGAACTGCGGCGCAAACCATCGACATTCCGCAGCGTGTCGCTTTCCAGATTTCGACGGGTTCGACCACCGGCACCTATTTTCCGGTCGGCGCAATGCTGGCGCAACTCCTGAGTCATCCTCCCGGTGTTGGACGCTGCGAGGCTGCGAATCTTTGCGGTCCTTCCGGTCTCATCGTTTCGACTCGGGCTTCGCAAGGATCGGTCGCAAATCTTCTCGCCGTGAACAGCGGCATGGTTACTTCGGGAATCGCGCAGGCGGACGTCGTGGCTGCTGCGGTCGCAGGCCAGGGACCGTTCCGCAAAAACGGGCCGATCAAGCAATTGCGCGTAATCGCCAATCTTTACGGCGAGGACCTGCATCTCGTCGCCGCGAAGAAATCCAAGATCAAGAGCGTGGCCGATCTGCGCGGCAAACGCGTAGCGCTTTCGACCGACGGTTCGGGCACCAACGTGACTGCGCGTGCGGTGCTCGCGGCCTATAAGATTTCCGACAAATCCATCATCCCCAATTACGACTCCGCCGACAAGGCCGTCGATCTTTTACAGATGGGCAAGCTCGACGCCGTTTTCTTCGTGGGCGGTACGCCGGTCAACCTGTTGCAGCAATTGCTCGACGAAGACGTGGCGGTGCTGATTCCCATCAATGGTGACGGGCTTAAGCGTCTTCTCGCGAAGGAGCCCACTCTTACCGCTCACACCATCGCGAAGGGTACTTATGGCAATGCTCCCGCTGTCGATACGGTCAGCGTCGATGCGTTGTGGGTCACGGATGCTTCGGAGCCGGACAATTTGATCTATGGGATTTTGAAGGCTCTCTACAATCCGGCCAATCGCAGCGCCCTTCAATCCGGCGCCTTGGGTTCTCATTTCCTGGATCTCGCCACCGGCGCAAAAGACGCGACGACGCCGCTTCATCCCGGAGCGTTGCGCTTTTTTAGCGAGGCCGGAATCATAAAGCCCGCCCAGAAAGCCGCACTTCCCGCGAGCACGCCGATCCGCAAATCCTGAACGCTAACTGCTGCTAAGGCGGCGCCTCGGCCTTTGCGCTCTCTTCCCATTCGCGCATGGCGGGCGTCGCGAGGATGCGTTGTGTATAGGCTTGCGCCACCGCCGGAAGATGTATGCCGTAGGTTTCGAAACGCGTCGCCACCGGCGCATAGAACGCATCGGCGATGGTGAAGTGGCTGAACAGAAAGCCGCTGCCTTTTCCGTACCGGTTCAGCACCGATTGCCACAACTCGATGATGCGCGCGATCTGACTTTGTACGGCATCGTCGAGCGGCGGCGTCGGATAGCGCGCGGCGAGGTCCATCGACAGGACGCGGCGCAAATCGGGGAAGCCCGAATGCATCTCGGCCACGATGCTGCGGGCCTCGGCCCGCGCGGCGGAATCTTCGGGCCATAGGCACGCCTCGGGGTGGCGCTCGGCGAGAGTCTCACAGATCGCCAGACTGTCCCAGACCGTCCTGGAGACCCCGTTCTCTTCAATCTTGAGCGCGGGCACTTTGGCGGACGGGGAATGCACTTTGATTTGCGAGCTGGTTTCCGACCTTCGCAACGGAATCATCACTTCGCCGAACGCGAGCTTCACCATCTTCATGGCCAGCCACGGCCGTAAGCTCCAGGAAGAAATATTCTTGCTGCCGATATAGAGCGTGTAGCGCGCGCTCATGGGTTCTTCCTCTGAAGCGTGGGGAGGGCCAGATTGCGGAGCCGTCTTAGCATTCCTATAAGGACGGCTTCCAGCGAGGGTATAAGCTTTCATGCTGAGCGTTTTTGCCACCGAAGCCGAATTGGGGGAGCAGAAACCGGTTCCCGTCCATGCGCTTTTGCCCAAGGATCTGGAGCGTTTCCTTTCCTCTCTTGGCCCGGCGCAGGCGCGCTGGCTGCGCGCCACCGGATTCGCGGCCAAGGAAGGCGAGCTCATACTGGTGCCGAACGAAGCCGGCGGGTTGGGCGCCGCGGTGCTCGGCCTGGGCCCGGGGCGCGATCCCCACGCATTGGCGCTGTTCTCGGAGCGTCTGCCGCCGGGTCTCTATCGGTTCGGCGATGTGCCGCCTGCTTTTGGCGGCGCACGCGCCGCCTATGCCTGGGCGATCGGCACCTATGCGTTCGAGCGCTATCGCGGCCAGCGCAAGAAATCCGCCCGCAAGGAACGTCCCCGGCTTGTCGTCCCAACCGGCGTGGATGGGGAGGCGGTCTCGCGAAGCGCCCAAGGCGTGTTCTTCGCGCGCGATCTCATCAATACGCCGGCAAACGATATGGGTCCGGCGGAATTGGAAGAGGCGGCGCGCTCGCTTGCCGAGGGGTTCGGAGCCCGCGTCACGGTGATTGCGGGTGACGCGCTGCTTGAAGCCAATTATCCGATGATCCATGCGGTGGGCCGTGCGAGCACGCGTGCGCCCCGGCTCATCGATATCGTCTGGGGCAAGGACGAACATCCCAAAGTCACGCTGGTCGGCAAGGGTGTGTGCTTCGACACTGGTGGACTCGATCTAAAGAATTCGTCCGGCATGGCGACCATGAAGAAGGACATGGGCGGCGCCGCCTGCGTTCTGGGGCTCGCGCAGATGATCATGGGCGCCGACCTTCCGGTACGGCTGCGTGTGATGGTGCCGGCTGTGGAGAACAGCGTTTCGGGTTCGGCCTATCGTCCCGGCGACGTGCTCGCCAGTCGCAAAGGACTTTTCGTCGAGATTGGCAATACGGACGCAGAGGGGCGCCTGGTGCTGGCGGATGCGCTGGCCGAAGCCGATACGGAAAACCCCGCGCTGATGCTTTGCCTTGCGACGCTCACGGGTGCGGCGCGCGCGGCGACCGGCATGGAGCTGCCGCCGTTCTTCACCGATGATGAAAGTCTTTCCGCGGATCTGATCCGTCACGGCAACGCGGAACATGACCCGGTCTGGAGGCTTCCATTGTGGCGGTCTTATGAATCGGCCGTCGACAGCACCATCGCGGACATCAACAATGCGCCGGATTATCCGTTGGCCGGAGCGATCACGGCGGCGCTCTTCCTCAATCGGTTCATTACCAAGACCGAAAGCTGGGCGCATTTCGACATCCCGGCATGGGTCGACCGGCCAAAGCCCGGCCGGCGCAAGGGCGCGGAAGCGAACGCCATTCGAGCGATGTTCGCGGTGATTGCGGCACGCTTCGGCGAGAAACGGTGAGCGCGGGTCTGGATCGCCGGCTGACGCCGGCCCGGCCTGATCTTGCGGCGGCTCATCTCAAGGGCAAAGTCACGGCAGAGGCTTTTGCCGAAGGCCGGGTGGCACAGGTCGGGCGCGGCGTCGTAGGTCTCTATTCCGCGCCGGCGGAGGATGCGGGACTCCAGACGCAGCTTCTGTGCGGGGAGAGTTTCACGATTTACGAAGAAAAGACCGGCTGGGTCTGGGGCCAGGCGGAACTCGATTCTTATGTCGGTTACGCGCGGGCGGAATGTTTTGCGCCACTTGTCGCAGCGACCCATCGTGTGACCTCATTGGCGACCCCGCTTTTGCGCGAGCCCGACGTGAAGAAGGGCGCATCCGATATGCTGCCGATGAATGCGAAAGTCGCTGTGGTGGACCAGGGCGGCCGCTTCGCGCGTCTCGCTAACGGCGCCTATGTGTTTGCGAGGCACCTTGCGCCGATCGATGGACGGGCGGGCGATTGGGTCGCGGTGGCGGAGCGTTTCGTCGGCGTGCCCTATCTATGGGGTGGAAAGACCACCGCCGGCATCGACTGTTCCGGACTGGTGCAGACCGCGATGGAAGCGGGCGGCCTTCGTTCCCCGCGCGACACCGACATGATGGAGTCCGCTCTCGGTGTTGCAGTTGCGGAACGTGCCGAGTTGCAGCGGGGCGACCTGATCTTCTGGAAAGGCCATGTCGGCCTGATGTTGGACCGCGAGCACATGATCCACGCCAATGGCTTCACGATGCAGGTTTCCATCGAGCCGCTTGCCGAGGTGCGCGAGCGCACGCTGGCCGGCGAAGGGCTGCCGATCCGTACGATCAAACGGCTCTAAGGCGCCGGCGCGGCCCCAGCAGCGGGTAAGGGCGCCGGCGTGTCCGCCTGCATCCTCAAGAACGCGATCACGTTCAACCGATCCTGCGTCCGGGGTAGGCCTGCGAAGCTCATTTTTGTGCCGGGAGCGTAGACCGCGGGCTGTCGCAAGAAATTGAAAAGGTCGGCATACGACCAATCGCCGCCCTTTGCCTTTACGGCGGCCGAATAATCGAAACCGGGATGGCTTGCCTTGGGCCGTCCTACGACGCCGAACAAATTGGGCCCGATCTTGTTCGGCCCGCCTTTGGCCCAATCGTGACAGGCCGCACAGCGCTCGGCGATCATAGCGCCGGCCATCGCATCGGCCATCGGGAGCACAGCCCCGAAATCGGGGATCGCTTCCGCCGCGGGCGCCGCCGCAGCGGCCGCTGGAGCCTCGGTCTTTGCTTCGACGCCGGGAACGACATAAGCCGCTTTCGCTGGCGGAGGGGCGTAATAAACCGCCTGACTCGCGATATGCACCGCAACCACGAACAGAACCGTGCCGAGCACGCTGCCTATAATCTTATTCCACTCGTTGGAATCCATCGGCTTGGCTCCGCAAAACTGGCTATTACGAGCGGCCGGCCCCGACATGGGGGGAGGCCGCTAATGTGGAGAATCTACGTTCTGGATTCAGCATGGCATTCGCATTCAGGAACTTCAAATTCGAGAACCACACTAGAATCAATAGATTACAAAATTCGGATTCGCGCACTCGGGGAGGGGCGACATTACCCACGAGCCGTGGAGCGTCATTGCGGCGAAGCGTCGCATAAGGCAGACATTCGCCTATGAATGCGATTGTCGTCATACCCGCCCGCATGGCGTCGACGAGGCTTCCCGGAAAGCCGCTCGCCGATATAGCCGGCGAAGCCATGATCATTCGAGTCTGGCGTCAGGCCGTGAAGGCCCGGATTGGTCCGGTTCTTGTGGCCGCGGCGGACGAGGTCATCGTTGCGGCGGTGGAACGTGCCGGCGGGCGTGCCGTGCTTACCGACCCCGATCTCGCTTCGGGTTCGGACCGGGTGCATGAGGCTCTTGAGCGCGACGACCCCGAGAGGCGCTTCGATGCAGTGATCAACCTACAGGGCGATTTGCCGGCGCTCGATCCGGCGGCAGTGAGGATTGTGGCCGCCACCCTACGCGAGAGCGGCGCCGACATCGCAACGCTTGCCGCGCCGATCTCGGACGCGGCCGATTGCGACAACCCGAATGTGGTGAAGCCTATCGTCGCCTGGGACGCGCAGGGGCGGCGCGGGCGCGCGCTCTATTTCACCCGCGCGCGGGCGCCGTCGGGCGAGGGCGCACTCTTTCATCATGTCGGAATCTATGCTTTTACGCGCAGCGCCCTGGCGCGGTTCGTCGCCCTGCCGCCCTCGGCGCTCGAGCTGCGCGAAAAACTGGAGCAATTGCGCGCGCTGGAAGCGGGCATGCGCATCGAGGTTGCTTACATTGACGAGGTGCCGCTCTCCGTCGACACTCCGGAAGATTTGGAACGGGCTCGAAGATTGCTTTCATGAGTAGATTTCCCGCATGACGGATATATCGCTGATAAAGAAGGCACGCCGTGTCGTTTTTCAGGGCGAGCCGGGCTCCTACTCGCATCTCGCCGCGCTCGAGGCGCTGCCTCATTGCGAGGCGGTTGCCGCCCCGACATTCGAGGATGCCTTCACCGCCATCCGCGAAGGCACAGTGGATCTTGGCCTCATCCCAATCGAAAATTCTCTGCATGGCCGCATTGCCGACATCCACCACCTGTTGCCCGACGCCCCGATCTATATTTTGGGCGAGCATTTCCATCGCGTTCGCCTTCAATTGATGGCAGCGCCGGGCGCCACGCTTGCTTCCATTAGGACCGTCGTGAGCCAGGAGCCGGCACTTGGGCAGTGCCGCAACATCGTCGGGGAAATGGGCCTCAAGCGACAGCTCTGGGTGGACACCGCGAGCGCGGCTCGCCACGTCGCGGAAGTCAAGGACAAGACCCTGGCTGCGGTGGCCTCCAAACTTGCCGCCGAAATCCATCGCCTCGTCATCTTGAAGGCGGACGTCGAGGATGCGGATCACAATGTGACGCGCTTTCTGATCATGTCGCCCGAGCCGGAGACGGCAAAGAACAACGGTCAGCCCGTGATCACCACCTTTATATTCCGTGTACGGAATGTACCCGCCGCCCTCTACAAGGCGCTCGGGGGATTCGCGACCAATGGGGTCAATCTGACGAAATTGGAATCCTATCAGCTCGAGGGCTCGTTCAACGCCACCCAGTTCTTTGCCGATGTCGACGGACATCCGGAAGAGCGCCATGTCCAGCTCGCGCTCGAGGAGTTGAAGTTCTTCACCTCCTCACTGAAGGTCCTTGGCGCCTATCCCGCCCACCCTTTCCGGCGAACACTGAAAAATTAATTTTGTCATTCCCGGCCGAGCAATGCGACAGCATTGCGAGGGGAAGGGAATCCATTTCGCAGAGATCGAGTACGTCCTTCACCGAATGGATGCCCTTCCCTCGCGCTTCGCGTTCGCCGGGCATGACAATTACGGACATTGTTCTTTCAGATTCGCGATGAGGTCGGCATAGCGCTCGCGGTCAGCGCGGCTGAAACAGCAGAAAATGATTCGCGTCTGAATCGCACAAGCCGCGAGATGCGTGGCCGCCCTTTCAAAAGCGCGCTTCGCCGCGATCTCCGCCGGCCAGCCATAGGCGCCGGTGCCGATGGCGGGGAAGGCGATGGTGCGGAGATGGTGTGTATCGGCAAGCGCAAGGGCGTTGTCGTAACAGCGGGCGAGCGTGGCTTCCTGTCCTTCGCGGTTGTTGCCGCCCGCCCAGATGGGCGCCACGGTGTGGATCACGCGAGATGCGGGCAGGCCATAGCCGCGCGTGATGACGGCTTCACCTTCCGCGCAATGTCCTATGCGGTAGAGGTCTTCGTCCATCTCACGGCCGGCTTTGCGGCGGATTGCACCGTCGACACCACCGCCCGGCATGAGCGTAGAATTTGCCGCATTCACGATCGCATCGAGGTGCAGCGTCGTGATGTCCGCTTCGATCGCCTCAAGCCGGACGCCCAGATTCATGTCGTCTCGACCCAATGGTTGATCAGATGAAAGGCGATGGCATCGCGGCGCGGCAGGGTCACTTCGTGCGATTCCCCATTCAGCAAGCGTTTCACATTTGCGCGGTCGAACCAGCGCGCGGCGAGGATCTCGTTGCCGTCCACTTCGATCTCGCGGGAGAGGCTTTCCGCGAAACAGCCGATCATCAGGTTCGAAGGGAAGGGCCAGGGCTGACTCGCGAAATAATGCACCTGGCCGATGCGCAGGCGAACCTCCTCTTGGACCTCGCGCCGGACGGCTTCTTCGATCGACTCGCCCGGCTCGATGAATCCCGCCAGCGTGGAATAATGCCCGCCCGCGAAACGTTTGTTGCGGCCCAACAGGCAGTGATCGCCGGCCGTCACCAGCATGATGACTGCGGGGTCCGTGCGGGGAAAATGCTCCGCCTTACATCGGGGGCAAAGGCGCCGGTAGCCACCGTCGGACAGGACGGTCGGCGTGCCGCATTGGGCGCAGAATCCATGCCTGTTGTGCCAGTCGATCAGCGCTTTGGCCTGACCCAGTATGGCAATCTCGCTGCTGGCCAGCAGAGACGCCGCCGAGCGCGCGTCACGAAAATGCCCATGGCTCGCAAGCGAAGCGGCCAGGGGATCGGCAAGGGCGGAAATGTCGCGCGCGAAGCAGGGTCCGCCCTGGCCCAGCCCAAGGAACACTTCCACCGCATCCGCAGCACCCAGCCCCGATGCCAATGCGCCTTCGATGAAGCCGAGCTGGGTTTCCTTGATCGCATCCTGCGGCCCGAGCAGAAGCGGCTGAAGCTTCCAAAGCGGCAGCACGCGAGACTTGGGATCGGCGCGCTGGGCCGCGAGCCAATCGGCATCGCCGCGCTTTTCACTGGCCCGATCGAGAGGATTGCCGGTAAACGCGATCATCACAACCTCGATAACACCTGGCGAGACCGTAGACGCGCCATCCACAGGGACAAAGCCCTAATATCCCAATGACATGCGCCCCAGCGCTATGCCACGGGCCGATTGCCGCGCGAGTTACCCTTGCTTCGCGGGCGCCGGCCCCTGATATAGTGGCGAGGGAGGTTGGCGACGGACGAGACACTCGCCAACCCGGTCAGGTCCGGAAGGAAGCAGCCGTAACGAGCGCCGTTTCGGGTCGCTCGCCAGCCTCCTGCTCATTTTCGCAAAAAAGCGCAAAACAGACCGATGGACGAGACCCAGGAACCGCTTTTGGGCCTTGATGACGCCACGCCGGCGATTCCGCCGCCTGCCTCGGGGCGTGGTGAAGCCTATCGGGTTCTTGCCCGCAAATACCGGCCGCAAAACTTCACCGGCCTCATTGGCCAGGATGCCTTGGTCCGGACTCTGCGCAACGCCTTTGCATCGGGCCGCATCGCCCATGCCTTCATGCTGACCGGCGTGCGTGGGGTGGGAAAGACCACCACCGCGCGCATCATTGCCCGGGCCTTGAACTGCGTCGGCCCCGACGGCAAGCGCAGCTCGCCCACCATCGATCCGTGCGGCGTCTGCGAGCCCTGCCGAGCGATCGCCGAATCGCGCTTTATCGACGTGCAGGAGATGGACGCAGCCTCGCGCACCGGCATCGACGATATCCGCGAAATCATCGAGGGCACGCGCTATGCGCCGGCGGCTGCGCGCTACAAGGTCTACATCATCGACGAAGTCCATATGCTCTCGAAGCAGGCGTTCAACGGCCTGTTGAAGACGCTGGAAGAGCCGCCTCCGCATGTGAAGTTCGTTTTCGCTACCACCGAAATCCGCAAAGTGCCGGTGACGGTGCTGTCGCGCTGCCAGCGCTTCGATTTGCGGCGCATCGAGACCGAGACGCTCAGCCGCCATCTCACCGACATTGCGCAAAAGGAGCAGGTCGATATCCAGCAAGCGGCCCTCTCCTTGATCGCACGGGCAGCGGAAGGCTCGGTGCGCGATGGTTTGTCGCTGCTCGATCAGGCCATTGCGCATCATGCGGGAGAAGCCGGCGGCATCACGGGTGAGTCGGTGCGCGATATGCTGGGTTTGGCCGATCGCGGACGCGTGCTCGACCTGTTCGAAAAACTGATGGGCGGCGAAATCGCCCTGGCTCTCGCGGAATTCAAATCGCTTTACGACAATGGCGCCGATCCGCTTGTCGTGATTCAGGACTTGCTGGAGACCACGCATTTCCTCACGCGGGTGAAGGTGGCGCCCGGCGCGGAAGGGTTTTTCGACGGCGGCTCGGCGGAAGCGGCGCGCGCCGTGACCATGGCGGGAAAGCTGACCGTGCCGGCTCTGACGCGCGCCTGGCAGATGTTGCTCAAGGGCCTCATCGAGGTGCGCGATGCCGCAAATCCGTTTCCCGCAGCCGAGATGGCGCTGGTCCGCCTTGCCCACGCCGCAGACCTGCCGCCGACGGAGCGCCTGGTACGCAATCTGCGCGATGCGGAATCCGGAAATTCCGGGCCGCAGGCGTTGCCTCCGCGCGGGCAGGGAAGCGGCCCGCTTCCGCGCGCGCAAATGACGGTACGCGCAGCCGAGGATCCGATGCCGAGGCGGGATGACCTCATGGCTCCGGCGTCGATGGCGTCCGGGCCGGCTATGGAATTTCGCACGCTTGAAGAGATCGTGGCTCTCGCGAAGGAGAAGGGCGCGCGTCTGTTGGCGACGCAACTGGAATCCAATGTGCACCTTGTATCGCTGGAGCGCGGCCGCATTGAATTCCGCCCCAATGCGCAAGCGCCCAAAACCCTGGCCAACGATCTGGCGCAACGCCTGCGCGATTGGACCGGCGAACGCTGGATCGTCACGCTGGCCTCCGACGGCGGCGCCCCAACCCTTGTCGAACAGCGACTCGCTGCCGATCGCGCCAAGAAGGACGCCGTCTCCCAGGAACCCTTCGTGCGAGCTGTGCTCGATGCTTTTCCGGGCGCGGAAATCGTCGCGGTGCGCGAGCGCGACGAACCGCCGCCTATTGTTTCCGATGAGGAGTCGAACTGATGGATTCCAACCTCATGCGTCAGATGCAGGAGATGCAGCGCCGTGCCGATGAGCTGCAAAAAGGCCTTGCGCAGATGGAGGCAGAAGGTGTCTCCGGCGGCGGTCTGGTGCGCGCGACGATGAACGGCTTGGGCGAGCTCAAACGGCTGGCCATCGATCCGTCACTGATGAAGCCGGAGGACCACGGAATCGTCGAAGATCTGGTCGTTGCGGCCTGCGCCGACGGCAAAGTGAAATTGGAAGCGCGTCGGTTCCAGGATTCGAAATTCGTCGAGGATTTGCTGAAGAGTTTTGGCGCGGGCGCAAGCCCGCCCGATACGGATTGAGGCGTTCGTGGCCGGTTCGCCTGCGGGACAAGAGATCGAGCGTCTTATCCAGTTGCTTGCCAAGCTGCCGGGGTTAGGCCCACGCTCGGCGCGCCGTGCCGCGCTCGCCCTTTTGAAGAAGCGCGAGACGCTGCTGGAGCCGCTGGCCGACGCCCTCGCCAAAGCCGCCGCCGCTCTGAAGCAATGCTCCAATTGCGGCAATCTCGATACCACGGACCCTTGCGCGCTATGCCGCGATCCGGAGCGGCCGACGAGCGTGATTTGCGTCGTCGAGGATGTCGCGGATTTGTGGGCGCTGGAGCGCGCGGGCGTGTTTCGCGGCCGCTACCACGTGCTGGGCGGCGCGCTCTCGGCGCTCGACGGCGTGACGCCGGAGCGACTCAATCTGCCCAAGCTGATGGAACGGGTGAAGGCCGGAGCCACCGAAGTCATCCTCGCCATGAATGCGACGGTCGAAGGCCAGACGACGGCGCATTATCTGCTCGACGCGCTGGAACCCTTGGGCGTCAAGATCACGCGGCTCGCGCATGGCGTGCCGGTCGGCGGCGAATTGGATTATCTCGACGAGGGCACGCTTTCGGCTGCCTTCAAGGCGCGCCGCGCGTTCTGATCCAAAATTTTCCTCCCCTGCAAAGCGGGGGAGGTGCTCGCGAAGCGAGCGGTGGGGGCAGCTCCATTTGGGGCTTCTGGTTTTTAGGCTGATCGCCTCAAATGCCGAACCCCTCTAGCCACTCACTCTGATCCAATGTGACAGGGACGACTTGAAAACCGGTCGGATGATCGCGGAAACCTGGTTTGCTCTTTATCCTCTCAATGATGGTTCGAGCATTACCCTCTGTAGAGTAGATACCGATCAGCTTCTCCTCGTCGTCGCCAGAGGTCTTTTGATACGTATGCCACAGGACGTAGACTGTAGTCATTGGAGGCTCTCCCTCCCATCCGCGAAAGTCAGTTTACACGCTGACCCCGATCCTTGCATGGCGTGCCGGTCGGCGGCGAATTGGATTATCTCGACGAGGGCACGCTCTCGGCCGCCTTCAAGGCGCGCCGCGCGTTTTGATCAACCTCCGGCGCCGCCGGTTGCGTCGCAGCCTCCGGCTGTAGCTCCACCCGCTCGATCCGTTCCGCACGGCTGGTCACTTTCCCCGTCGAGATGAGGATGTTTTTGACGTCGTCATCCGCCTGACCGAGATGGGACTGCAATTTGCCCACGCGATCGGAGACCAGTCGCACATCGTTGAGCAGCAGGCCGACCTCTCTCTGGATCAGACTCGCCTGCTCGCGCATGCGCGCGTCCTTCATCACGGTCTGCATGGTGTTGATGGCCAGAAGCAGAATGTTCGGCGACACCACGATCACTTGTGCGCGCTGCGCCTTTTGGATCACGTCGGAGAAAGAATCGTGCAATTCGGCGTAGAGGGATTCCGAGGGCACGAACATGATCGCGGGCGTCTGAGTCTCGCCGGCGATAAGATATTTCTCCGCGATATCCCTGACATGCTTGGCGACGTCGGCGCGTACGCGCTGCTCCGCCGCGCGCTTCTCCAAATCATTGGCGGCGCTTTTCAGCACCGCGAAGGCCTCCAGCGGAAATTTCGAATCGATGACGATGGCGGTCTTGGAGCCCGGCAGCCGGATAAGGCAATCGGGCCGGTTCCGGTTCGACAGAGTCGCCTGAAATTCGTACACGCCCACGGGAAGCGCGTCGCGAATGATGGATTCCATCTGGCCCTGGCCCCAGGCGCCGCGTGCCTGCTTGTTGGTGAGGATTTGCTGCAGGCTCACCACTTGTCCGGAAAGATCGGCCAGATTCTTCTGCGCCTCGTCGATGACGACAAGCCGCGCCTGGAGTCCGCCCAGGGTCTGCGCCGTCTTCGTGGCGGTTTCCTTCAGATTGTCGCCCAGTCTTTTGTCGAGCGCTTCCAGCCTTTCAGCGACGGCGCGCTGCAATTCGCCGTGGCTCTTGGCTTGGCTCTCGATCGCCTGAGAAAATCGGCCGGCGATTTCGCTCTGGGACGCCGCCAGATCCCGCAGCTTGGTCTCCAGAAAAAGGCTCTCGCCGCCCTCCCGGATCTGCCGCTGCCGTTCGGCGCTCCGCAAGCCCGCGCTGACGCGCATCAAGGCGGTGACCGTGAGCCCAAGGCCCGCCAATACCGCCGCAATCGCCAGGCCAATCCAGATTTCCATCGCGCCCATGCCTTATCGATGGTCCTATTCTAGAGCGATTCGCGGCACCGCTTGACCCTCATCGAACCATCTCCTATTTCCGGCGCCCATGGCTGTTCTTGAGCTCGTCAAAGCCCCCGATCCTCGGCTGAAACTGGTCTCCCAACCCATTGCGGAGGTGGATGCGAGTCTGCGCCGCTTCATGACCGACATGGTGGAGACCATGTATGCCGAGAACGGGATCGGCCTGGCCGCGATCCAGGTGGGCGTGCCCAAGCGGGTGGCGGTGATCGATCTTGACCCGGGCGGGCCGAAGAGCAAGCAGCTCTACCTCGTCAATCCGCGGATCGTGGAGGCCTCGGGCGAGCTTTCCACCTATCACGAGGGCTGCCTTTCGGTGCCGGAAGTCTGGGACGATGTGAAGCGTCCCGCGCGGCTTACGGTCGAATATACCGACGAGCATGGCGCCAAGCAGACGGTCACCGCCGACGGGTTGTTCGCGACCTGCCTGCAGCACGAGATCGACCACCTGAATGGGCGGCTGTTCATCGATCACCTTTCCAAGCTCAAGCGCTCCATCGCCTTGCGCAAATCGGCCAAGCTGAAGCGCCTAGGCGAGTGAGCCGGCGTGTTAGATTGATGCCATGAGCTTGCGCCTGGCTTTCATGGGGACGCCGAATTTCGCGGTGCCGACGCTGGCCGAATTGATCGGCGCGTCCCACGACATCGCCTGCGTGTACACCCAGCCGCCGCGCCGCAAGGGACGCGGCCTCGGGGAAGAAAAATCGCCGGTGCAAAAATTTGCGGAAAGCGCCGGATTGCCGGTGCGTTCGCCGCTATCTCTCAAAGATGCGGACGAACAAGCGGCGTTCGGGGCGCTCGATCTGGATGCCGCCATCGTCGTGGCCTATGGCGTTCTTCTGCCCAAGCCGATTCTCGCCGCGCCGCGGCTTGGCTGCTTCAATCTGCATGCGTCGCTCCTGCCGCGCTGGCGGGGCGCCGCGCCCATCCAGCGCGCCATCATGGCGTGCGATTCCGAAACCGGCGCGATGGTCATGCGCATGGAGGAAGGCCTCGACACTGGTCCTGTGCTGATGGCCGAGCGCATCGCTATTGGGCGCAAGACCTATGGCGAGTTACATGACGAATTGGCGCGGCTGGGCGCCGATCTGATGGGTCGCGCGCTTGCCGGCGTGGAACGGTGCAGCGTGACGGAAACTCCGCAAAGCCCGGACGGCGTGACCTATGCCAGGAAGATCGACAAGGGCGAAACGCAGATTCATTGGACCCAGCCCGCCCGGATGCTCGATTGCCATATTCGGGGCCTCTCGCCGGCGCCGGGCGCCTGGTTCGAAGCCAAGGGCGAACGCATCAAGGTTCTGCTCGCCGAGACGGCAGGCGGGAAAGGCGCGCCCGGCGAGGTGCTCTCCGATTTCGCCATCGCCTGCGGCGAGGGCGCGCTGAAGCTTCTGAGCGTGCAGCGCGCCGGTCGTGCGCCGATGGAATGGGCGGCGTTCCTGCGTGGCTTTCCGCTCGTGCCGGGCGAAAAGCTCGCCTGATGCCGCGCTATCGGGTCACGCTGGAATATGACGGCGGGCCGTTTTCGGGCTGGCAGCGGCAGGAGAATGGTCCGTCGATTCAAGCCGCGCTGGAAGACGCCATTTTCAAATTGTCCGGCGAACGCGTCACCGTGACGGGCGCCGGCCGCACCGATGCCGGCGTGCATGCGCGGGGCCAAGTCGTGCATTTCGATCTCGCGAAAGAATTCCCGGCCGACACGGTGCGCGACGCGCTGAATGCGCATCTTCGCCCCGCCCCAATTGTGGTGCTGGAGGCTGCCGTCGCCGCGGATGATTTCCACGCGCGTTTCTCGGCCGTCGCGCGTCATTACGAATATCGCATCCTGTGCCGGCGCGCGCCGCCGGCCATTGAGCGCGGCCATGTGTGGCATGTCGCGCGCGAACTTAGACTGTCCGCGATGCAGGCGGGAGCGCAAGCCCTGATCGGTCAGCATGATTTCACGACGTTTCGCGCCGCCGAATGCCAGGCGAAATCTCCCGTCAAAACGCTCGATCGGTTCGACGTGATGGCGCGCGGCGATGAGATCGCCTTCCTCGCCAGCGCGCGGTCCTTCCTGCATCACCAGGTGCGCTCCATGGTGGGAACATTGAAGCTGGTGGGCGAAGGGAAATGGCGCGCCGGCGATGTCGCGCGCGCTCTCGAAGCGAAGGATCGAACCCGGTGCGGACCGGTCGCGCCTCCCGATGGGCTGACGCTTCTGCGCGTGGATTATCCGGCAATCCCCCCACTGCCCGTTTCACGGGCACCTCCCCCGTAAACGGGGGAGGAAAATCGACGCTGCTCGGCGCTTAGCCGCGCGTAGAGCCCAACTGCTGCAGGTCCACCAGGTCGACCGCGTCAGATGGGATCTTCTGTCCCAGAAAGATTTCGCCGACACGGGCGAAGCGTTCGGGCGCGTCGGTCGCCAGGAATCGTGGCGGCGCGGCGGAGCTCTTCTCGCGTGCGAGGCCTTGCTCCGAAAGCAAGCGTTCGACTGCGGCGGCCGTCGTTGCCGCGCTGTCCACCAAGGCGATGTCCGCGCCAGCCACCTGCGCGATCACGTCTTTCAACGCCGGGAAATGGGTGCAGCCGAGCACCAGACATTCCGGCCGCGCGGCGGAATTTTCCAGCAAGGGATCGAGATAGCGTCGCGCTACCAGTTCTGCGATGGGCCCGTGGGTTAGTCCTTCCTCGGCAAGCGCGACAAAGAGTGGGCAAGCTTGCTGGGTCACCGCGGCGCGCGGATTGCGCGCATGGATGGCGCGCATATAAGCGCCGCCCTTCACCGTGCCTTCGGTCGCGATCACCGCAATCCGGCCTTTCGGCGCCGCCGCGATGGCGGCTTCCGCGCCGGGCTCGATCACACCGATGACCGGAATTGGCGTCAGCGTGGCGGTCAAGGTCGGCAGAGCGGTGGCGGATGCGGTGTTGCACGCCACCACCAGCAGCTTGATGCGATGCGTTGTCAGCGCGCCGGCGCATTGCACCGCGTAGCGAGTCACCGTGTCGGGGCTCTTGCTGCCGTAAGGAAGCCGCGCCGTATCGCCCAGATAGACGAAGCTTTCTTGCGGCAGCCGCGCCATGAGCGCGCGCATGACGGTAAGCCCGCCCATTCCCGAATCGAACACCCCGATGGGATGGTCACGCCAATCTTCTGTCATCGGGCGAAATAGAGTTCGAGCACCGATTCATATATGCGCGTGAGGGTTTCGATATCCTCAACGGCCGCGCACTCATCGGTCTTGTGCATGGTGCTGCCGGGAAGTCCCAGCTCCGCCACCGGGCAATGATCCTTGATGAAGCGCGCATCCGAGGTGCCGCCGGTGGTGGAAAATTCCGGCGCCGCGCCGGTGACCCGCGCAATCGCTTGGCTCAACAGCGTGGTGTATTCGCCGGGCTGGGTAATGAACGACACCCCGCTGACACTGCGGACAAGTTCGATCTCCCCGCCTTTTTCGCGGCTGACCGCGGCGGCGATCTCCTCGATTCTCTTCATCAGCGAATCGGGCGTGTGCAAATCGTTGAAGCGGATGTTGAACCCGGCACGAGCTTGACCGGGCGTCACATTGACGGCGGGATTGCCGACATCGACCGTGGTGAAGGCCAGCGTCGAGGGCTCGAAATGCTCGCTTCCCTTGTCCAGGGTCCAAGCAGAAAGCCGCCCGATCAGCTCCGCCATGATAGGGACGGGATTGAGCGAACGGCCGGGATAGGCGGCGTGGCCCTGAACGCCGGTAACGGTCACGCGCAGATTCATGCTGCCGCGGCGGCCAATCTTGATGACGTCGCCGGGGCGCGCGGCCGATGTCGGTTCGCCGACCAGACAATGGTCCAGTCGTTCGCCGTTCTCTTTCAGCCAACCCAGCACCTTCACCGTGCCGTTGACCGCAGGGCCTTCCTCGTCGCCGGTGATGAGAAGGCTGATCGCGCCCTTCGGTGCCCCGTGCTTTGCCACATGCCGCGCAACCGCCGCCACGAATGCCGCGATCGCGCTTTTCATGTCGGCCGCGCCGCGCCCATAGAGCATGCCGCCGGCGATGTGCGCGGCGTATGGATCGTGACGCCACAGTGTGGGCTCGCCGGCCGGTACCACATCGGTATGGCCCGCGAAGCAGAAATTCGGCCGCGCCTGACCAAGCTTCGCATACAGGTTTTCGATCGGCGGCGAATCCGGCGATTCAAATCGCAGGCGGCGGCAGGCAAAGCCGAGCGGCTTGAGCGCCGCTTCCAGCACGCCGAGCGCACCCGCATCCTCCGGTGTCACCGACGGACAGCGGATCAGCGCCTGCGTAAGGGAAACAGGATCGATCACGGAAGGAGATTCGTCGCCGACATGGGCGGATTTAGGGCCGCGCGTGGAACCGGGTCAATCGCGCAGCAATTCGTTGATCGACGTCTTGGCCCGGGTCTTCTCGTCCACCTGCTTCACGATCACCGCGCAATACAGCGAAGGGCCGCCGCCGGCCGCCGGAAGGCTGCCCGGCACGACCACGCAATAGGGTGGAACCTTGCCGTAATGCACCTGGCCGCTGGCGCGATCGATGATCTTGGTCGAAGCGCCCAGAAACACCCCCATGGCAAGCACCGAGCCTTCGCTCACCACCACGCCTTCGGCCACTTCGGAACGCGCGCCCACAAAGCAATTGTCTTCGATGATCACCGGCCCTGCCTGAAGCGGCTCCAATACGCCCCCGATGCCCGCGCCGCCCGAGATATGGCAGTTCTTCCCGATCTGGGCGCAGGAGCCGACCGTCGCCCAGGTGTCGATCATGGTGCCTTCGTCCACCCGTGCGCCCACATTGACGAAAGACGGCATCAGCACGACGTTCTTTGCGACAAAAGCGGAATGGCGCACGATCGCGCCGGGCACGGCCCGGAATCCGGCGGCGCGGAAACGGTTCTCGCCCCAGCCCTTGAATTTCGAATCGACCTTGTCCCACCACGAGGCGCCGCCCGGCGCGCCTTCGATCGGCGCCATGTCCTTGAGGCGGAAGGAGAGCAGCACCGCCTTCTTCAGCCATTGATGCACGCGCCATTCGCCGCCCTGTTTTTCCGCGACCCGGACCCGTCCGGAATCCAGCGCGTCGAGCGCCGCCTCAACGGCTTCGCGCGGCTTTCCCGTGCTCAAGGCGGAGAGGGTGTCGCGGGCTTCCCAAGCCCGGTCGATCAGAAGCTGCAATTCGCTGTCGTTCATAAGAAGCGCCAATCCATTCATGAATAGGGCAAAAATGATGCGGGAACATGCGGGAGAGGTTTGGGGATGGCAAGTGGCCCGCCGCGCTGGCGGAATTCGCCTTAAAGAGGTCTTAAGCTCGTCTATGCGAAAAACCGCCCCACAGCCGCCGGTGTCGCGCCGGCGATTGGGGGAAAATTTGTTAGGTTTTCTTAAGCGTCTGCTGAAAACGAAGGAGCTGCCCGAAAAGCTCTCCTACGAGGAAGCGCGTTCGGTCCTGGAAACGCGCAAGAAGCAGCTCGAAGAGGAGCTGGCGGACCGCGCGGATGCCGAGCCGGAGATGCTCTATTATTTGGCCGAGCGCGGCGCGCCAAAGGTCCGCCGCAAGGTCGCGGCCAATCCCGTGGCCCCTGCCGCCGCCAACCGCTTCCTCGCCGACGACACCGATGCCGACGTCCGGGCAGAACTCGCCCAGAAGATCGGCCGCCTTCTTCCCGATCTGCTCGCCTCGGAGAACGAGCGCATCTGCGAACTTACGCTCGAGACGCTGCAGCGTCTGGCCAGCGATCAATTGACGCGCGTACGCGCCATCCTTGCCGCCGAAATCAAATCGCTCGATTGCGTGCGCAAGGACATCGTGCTCGCGCTTGCCCATGATGTGGAAGAGACGGTCAGTGTTCCCATCCTCGAATACTCCCCTTTGCTCTCCGACCATGATCTATTGGAGATCATCGCCAGCGCCCGCGCACAAAATGCGCTTGCGGCGGTCGCTCGCCGGCGCGGGGTGAGCGAGAGAGTGTCGGAAGTCATCGTGGCGTCGCTGGATGTCGAGGCGGTGTCGGCGCTGCTCTCCAATCCCAATTCGACGATCCGCGAGCATACGATGGAACGCATCATCGATCAGGCCCAGGCCATCGCGAACTGGCACGGGCCGCTGGTCAAACGGAGCGACCTCTCGCTTCGCGCCATGCGGCGAATCGCCGGATTTGTCGGCGCGGCTCTCATACGGCATTTGATGGAACACAGCGGTCTCGACGAGGAAAGCATTCTGCATCTGAAGCGCTGTCTGCGCGATCGCCTGGACCACGACGAAGAAGAAGCGGAGACGAAAGAGAACAAAGCCCGCGTCGCGGTGCGCTCCGCCAAGGAACGCGGCGCCCTGGACGAGCACTATGTCGAGGAAGCCGTCGAAAGCGGTCAGCGCGATATCGTGATGGAGGCTTTGGCGCTTCTGTCGAACGCGCAGCGCTCAACCATCGAGCGCATTTTCTCCTCGCGCAGTTCCAAGGCGATCACGGCGCTCGTTTGGAAAGCCGGCCTGACCATGCGCATCGGTTTCAAGATCCAGACCATGCTTCTGAGGCTTCCCGCCGACGAATTGCTGCCGGCGCGCGCCGGCGTCGCCTTTCCACTCTCCGAAGAGGAAATGCGCTGGCATCTGTCCTATTTCGGATTTCCGAAGGAATAGGACGGTTCGGGGTCAGAAGTCCGGTCTATCCGATTGCGGCACCGGCGCTAACTCCGCGGAATGGCTGGCGCCATAATTGCCGAAGTCGAAATGGCCATAGGCGGCGCTCTCGGCGCAGGCGCTTTCCACCAGTTTGCCGTCGTTTCCCGGTTCTCCTTCGAACCTTGCGTATCGCTGCACGGCGTTCCACGGCGTAGTGAAGGCGCCCGGATCCTCGACGTGAATCAGCACCTCCATGGCCTTGCCGCCATTGGTCATGCGAAAGCGCTCCACGACGTGGAGCTGATCGGTGTGCGGCGTGCGGTAATTGTCGACGAACGTCTTGGTGTTCTGCCCGATGGTATCGACCACCAGCGTATCGCCTTCGTAATGGCCGATGGATTCGCCGAACCAGGAAGGCTTGGGCCGCGCGGAATGGGGCACATTCATATAGATATGCCGCACCTGATTGTCGCCGCGCCAGATCATCAGGACGAGCTTGGGCGTCTGCACGAAAAAGATCATCGGCGGCGCAACGCGGCGGAAAATTTCCCACTCCGGAACCCCGCCCGGATAGCATCTCTCCCGGGCCATGAAGGGGATCTTGCCGGCGATCACCTCGTCATTGTCGCGCGTCATCTGCGCGATCACCCAAGGCTGCAGGATCGGATTGGAGAGATCGGCGACGCGATAGGTCGGATGGGTCGCGGCGAAGTCTTCCGCGCCGTTCGGGACGTAGGGATAATCCTTCCTCGACACGATCGGGCCGGGCCCGCTTTCCGGGGAGAGGAAGTTATCGCCATCGCGCCGGTCCGGATACCAGGAGGTGTGATCGTCCGGCGCGAAGTTCGGGATCGGGGCGCTGGCCGTTTGCGCCGGCGCCGCGGAGGAGGACGCCGATCCTAAGGTCAGGATGAGCGCAAACGAGACCGACAGCGCCGAACCGGCACGCGCGCGAAGAGGAAGGTCATTCATCAAACCCCTCCCAATGCCAAGGCTGCGGAATGTGTTTCCGCCATCTGCGAACTTACAAAGATTTCGTTCCGTCGGCGAGCCGAATCGCCGGCCCTCAGCCTGCTTTGATCAGCGCGCCCGGCGCCGTGCTCGATCTTCGCAAATCATGCCGCCATCGCCTCGTGCCTTTCCCGCTTGCGCGCACAAAGCAGGAACCGATGATCGCGTGAATGGGCCTGCTGCACCGGAATGAAACCGCATTTGACAAGAACGTCGCGGAAGCGCAGCGCCCCGTCTGCGGAGGAATCGCGGTCGAAGCCGATGATAAGAGTTCCGCCGGAGCGCAAATCGCGGCCGCATTTCGCGATCAGGGTGCGCAACTCTGCGGTATCTTGGGTTGCGAGAATCCACAAACTATCCGAAGAATCCTCGACGTGAGGGCCTGGAGTTGCCGTCTGGCACGTCGCGTGGAGAAAGCCACGGCGGCACAGCCCCAGTAGCACATCGAGCGCCTTGCGACCCGCCACTGTTATGCGGTCCACATGCTGGGCCCCGGATAACGCAATCAGCTGATCGATAAGCGTTCCGGACTGGTCGTCCGGTTTCGTCGATGCCAAGGCCACATTCCGATTGCACATGGGACTCACTCCTTTATCGGAATGAGAATTTGGCCCTCTGCGCGTAGGTATTCGATGGGCGGCGAAGGGCACAAAAATAGCAAGCACGTAAGACGGGTCTGGTTTCTATGCCGCTTATATTCTGCGGTCGGCTGGTCGGTATTGAATTTACATTCGGCCCATGACCTGGCTGGCCGCAGAGCGGTAACGGAAATGATCCATGACGAGCCGGATTGACTCCGGCTTCATCCGCTTTAGCCGGCTTTGATCAGGGTGCCGGCGCCGTGTTCGGTGAACAGCTCCAACAGCAGCACGTGCGGAATGCGCCCGTCCAGGATCACCGCCGCGTGGACGCCCTTCTCCACCGCATCGACCGCGGTTTCGATCTTGGGAATCATGCCGCCGGAAATCGTGCCGTCCGCCATCAGCGCGCGCGCTTGGCTCACCGTCAGATGCGGAATCAGCTTGCCGTCGGAATCGAGCACGCCTTCGACATCGGTGAGAAGCACCAGCCGTTCCGCGGCGATGGCGCCGGCGACCGCGCCCGCCACCGTGTCGGCATTGATGTTGTAGGTCTCGCCCTTGGCGCCGACGCCGATCGGCGCCACCACCGGGATCAGATCGGAATTGAGGATCATGCGCAGGACTTCGGCGTCGACGCGCTCCGGTTCGCCGACGAAGCCCAAATCGATCGCCACGCGCTCTTTGGTCTTGGGATCGATCCTGCTGCGCTCGATCTTCTTGGCCAGGACCATATTGCCGTCCTTGCCCGAGACACCGACCGCGCGTCCGCCGGCGGCGTTGATGCCCGCGACGATCTGCTTGTTGATCGTGCCCGAAAGAACCATCTCCACCACTTCCATGGCGGCGGCGTCGGTGACGCGCAAACCGTCGATGAAGGACGAGGGGATGTTAAGCCGCTTCAGCATGGCGCCGATCTGCGGACCACCGCCATGCACGACGACCGGATTGATGCCGGTCTGCTTCATCAGCACGATGTCTTGCGCGAATTCCTCCGGCAAACCGCCTTCCATGGCGTGACCGCCATATTTCACGACGATGATCTTGTTGTCGTATTGGAGGATGAAGGGCAGCGCTTCGACGAGCACGCGCGCCGTCGCGCGCCAGCGCGCAAGCCGGCGCAGATTTCCTTCGCGCGTGGTGTCGTCCTGCACGCTCATGCGAATCCCCTAAGGAAGGCGAGGGCTTATAACGCAAAGCTCCCCGGCGCGGCTATCCATTTAGGGCTCGGTCAGGGCTGCCAGCCGGCTACGCAATTCGGCGATTCCCTGGCCCGAGACGGCCGAAGTGATGACAAGCTCGGGATGTGCGGCGCCATGGCGCAAGGAATCCGCCAGGGTCTTGGATTCGACTTTGGCAAGCTCGCCGGGCTTGAGTTTGTCGATTTTGGTCAACACCAATTGGTAGGACACCGCGGCGCGATCCAGCAAATCCATGACCTCGGAGTCGTTGGGAAGCAGCCCGCGACGCGAATCGATGAGGAGCACGGCGCGGCGCAGATTCGGCCGGCCGCGCAAATAGGCGAAAATTAACCTGGTCCAGCGTTCCGAGTCGGTTTTGGAAACGCGCGCATAGCCGTATCCGGGCAGATCGGCCAGCATCAGCCGCCCACCCAATCGGAAGAAGTTGATCTCGCGCGTGCGACCCGGCGTGTTGGAGACGCGCGCCAGCGTTTTGCGCCCCGTCAGCGCGTTCACCAGGCTGGATTTGCCGACATTGGAACGGCCGACAAACGCCACCTCGGGAAGCTCGGCCGGTGGAATACCGTCGAGGGTCGCAGCGCCGAGCAGGAAGTCGCAATCTTTCGCGAAGAGAAGACGTC
>Ga0193699_10000268_pt1 | contig 23623 bp, 22 predicted proteins | sample L3c2metaG_FD_160095 | JGI IMG/M metagenome (GOLD analysis project Ga0193699, IMG submission 160095) | Soil microbial communities from a riparian zone of the East river system, Colorado, United States - L3c2 | ecosystem: Environmental > Terrestrial > Soil > Riparian zone | place: USA: East...
ACTACCGGTGCGTCGCCTCGTCGCCGCCGTTCCAGACGAACCAGGGCGGCCGGCCCGACGCGTAGAGCTCGTCGAGCTTTGCCTTGTCCTTCGCCGTGTCCATCGGCACCCAGAAGCCGTCGTAGTTGTAGGCGAGCAGCTTGCGCGCCGCCACCAGTCGGTTGAACGGCTGCTCGACGAGCTCCTCGCCCTCCTGGATGTAGTCGAAGATCTCGCGGCGGAAGATGAAGAAGCCGCCATTCACGCGGAGGCCGGACTGGATGATGTCCTTGAACCCCTCCACCTCGCCGCGCTCGTCGAACGACACGAAATGGTAGCTGAGGTGCGGCTTCATGGCGATGAAGCAGCCCACGGCCCCGCTCCGCAGGAAGGTGTCGATCTGGTCCGGTAGCGGAATGTCCGACAGGCCGTCGCTGTAGTTCGCGAGGAAGTATTCCTCGTGCTGGACGTGCTGCTTCACCCGCAGGAGGCGCTGGCCGATGTTGCTGCTCAGCCCCGTCTCCACGAAGGTGATGCGCCAGTCCTCGATGTCGCTCGTGAGGAGCTCGCGCTTGCGGCCGCCCTCGGACAACACGAAGTCGTTCGACAGCCCTTCCTCGTAGTTGAGGAAGTAATTCTTGATCAGATCGCCGCGGTAGCCCAGGCAGAGCACGAAGTCCCGGTGCCCGAAATGGGCGTAGTACTTCATCAGATGCCAGATGATGGGGCGATACCCCAGCGGAAGCATCGGCTTGGGAATGTTCTCCGCGTAGTCGCGGATGCGCATTCCCAATCCTCCGCAGAACAGGACGACCTTCATCTGTGGTCTCCTCGAGCCCGGTGGCTCACGCCCGCGCCGCGGCGGTGGCCGAAGGCTCCCAGCGCAGCTCCTCGTCCAGCCGGTGCTCGTCCTGGAGCTTCTTGATCTGCCGGAGCCGCAGGTACTTGTTGCCGAGGAACTGCTCCGACGTGAGTCCGTTCAGACGGTACGCGGCGTACAGCTCGTCCACGCCCTTGCGCACCGACCATTGCGGGCGGAAGGCCGGCAGGGCGCGCGCGATCTTGGTGCAGTCCACCCGATAGCAGCGCGGGTCCGGCCCGCCCCCTTCCGCATAGCGGATGGTGCAGTTCGGCACCGTGGCCTTCACCATGTCGGCGATCTCGCGGACGCGCAGGTTGTCCTCGTTGCGCCCGACGTTGAACGCCTGGTTGTGGATCGCCTCGCGCGGCGCCTCGAGCGCGGCGAGGAAGGCGCGCGAGATGTCCTCCACGTGCACGAGCGGGCGCCATGGGCTGCCGTCGCTCTGGATCAGCACGTCGCCCTGCGTGTACGCGTAGCCGACGAGGTTGTTCACCACGATGTCGCAGCGCAGCCGCGGCGACACCCCATATGCCGTGGCGTTGCGCAGGTACACCGGGCTGAAACGGTCGTCGGCGAGGGGACGGATGTCCCGTTCGGAGAGGATCTTCGACTCGCCGTAGGGCGTGATCGGGTTGAACGCCGCCTCTTCCGTCAGCAGCTCGTCGCCGGCGAGGCCGTACAGGCTGCACGACGAGGCGAACAGGAAGCGCGGCACGCCGGCGTCCTTCGCTGCCTGGGCGAGCCGCACCGAGGCGTGGTGGTTGATGTCGTACGTCGTCCCCGGGTTCATGTTGCCCACCGGGTCGTTGCACAGCGCGGCGAGGTGGATGACGGCGTCGAAACCGCGCACCTCGTCCGGGGTCACGTCGCGCAGATCCGTCCGGATGGACGGCACGTCCGGCACCTCACGGCCGAAGGTGCACTCCTCGTACAGATAGGTGTCGAGCCCGACGATCTCGTGCCCCGCCTTCTGCAGAAAGGGCACCATGACCGAGCCGATATATCCGTTGTGACCCGTGACCAAGACCCGCATGACTGCCTCCGATCAATTCAACGCTGTGAGCCAGCAACCGATGCCACACGGCCCGACGCCCGCGCGTCGAGCAGATCCTGCAACCACGTCTCGCCGCGGAAGTGCGCATACTGCTCGGCGCGCAGTCGATCGCCCAGTCGATTCGGCGGAAGGACGACGTCGTCGTAGGTCAGCACCTCGTCCTTCTTCACGGCACGCGTGAGGCGGCACCCCTCCACCAGCCCCTCCGGCAGGAAGCGGCCGTCGCTCATCTCCTCGACGTTCACCGCCTCGCCGTACGTCATGTACATGCCGTAGTCGTCCAGCGTCTCCCCCGCCTCGAGGTCCCGCTTGGCCACGGCGCAGACCTCCACCACCGGCCCGCCCAGCGGCTTGGCCACGGAGTCCCGGAACAGCACGACGCGCCCGATCGACGTGGGCACCTCGAAGTGCACCAGGTGGTAGGGCACGAACAGCGAGTACAGCGGGCCGTCTCCCATTTTGTACAGGTTCAGATAGTGCTGCTGCTTCGGGTCGGGATGTTCCACCAGGCAGTACACCTTGGTGAGCGGCGTCCCGACGACGTAGTCGACGACGCCACCGACCTCGCGCAGCGCGCCGATGTCGTACAGCTCGCCGATCTTCATCACGTCGCCGCGATACTCGAGGCCGCGGGACATCCCCTGCGACTGCACGCGGAACCCCGTCGCGTTGGCCACGATGGTCTGCTCGAAGCTGATCTTCGATCCGTCGGCGAAGCTCGTCACCATGGCGGGGTTCTGTCCCCACTTCTCGGCGAACCCCTTCTGCGTCGCGGGGGTGCGATAGGGGTCCTGAAGCCCCTTGATGTTGCCCATCACGCGCGGCGTCAGCCCGAGGCCCTTGGCCCACCGGAAGAGATTCATCTGCACGCCGGGCTCGTCGCCGTCGCAGGCCGAGAGGATGACGCCGTGCTGCGCGGCGTGGACCTGCAGGATCGGACCGATCGTCGCGTCGATCTCCGCGTTCATCAGCACGACGTCCTTCCGATGCGCGAACGCCTCGAGAATCAGCTGCGCCCCGAACTCGACCGAGCCCGTGCAGTCCACGAGCACGTCGATCTGCTCCGAGCGCGCCAGGAGCCAGGCGTCCTCCGTGACCGCCGGCGTGCCGGCCCGGATGGCATCCTCCAGCTGCCCCTGCGTGCGGCAGACGGTGGCCCCGCCGCTACCGGCGTACTCGTAGATCCCGACGGCGCGCTCGGGGCGCCGGCCATAGATCGCCACGACGCGCATCCCGGGCACGTCGTTCTGGATCGTGTTCGTGAGCCCCTGCGCCATGAACCCGGCGCCGAGGATTCCGACGCGGATCGGCCGGCCGGTGGCGGCCCGGGCTTGGAGTGCGGTATCGACGAGAATCATGGAGTGATCTGCTGTGACGGAAAGGCCGACGCGCCGGCGCAACGAGCGCGGGCGGCGGACGACCTGGCGCGAACGTGCGACGATCTCAAACAGCCATGCGCCGCTTGACTTCCCCCTCGATCTCGGCCAGCGGCCGGAACGCCGTGTCCTTGTCCGAGATCTCGGTGAGCGGCAACGGCCAGGTGAGACGCAACCTGGGATCGTCGTAGCGCAGGCCTCCCTCCGTCGCCGGCGTGTAGAACTCTCCTACCTGATAGCTTGTCTCCGTGGCGTCGCGCAGCGCCTGATAGCCGTGCGCGAACCGCTCGGGGACGTACAACGCGCGGTAGTTGCCCTCGCTCAGCTCGACGGCCACATGCTCCATGTACGTCGGGCTCTCGGGACGCAGGTCGACGATGATGTCCAGGATCGCGCCCCGCGTGCACCGGACCAGCTTGGACTCGGCGGCGGGCGGATACTGGAAGTGCATCCCGCGAATGGTGCCCTGCTTCTTGTTGAACGCCACATTGGACTGCGCGATCAACGGCTTCAGGCCGTGCGCCGTCATCTCGTTCTGACAGAAGGTGCGGGCGAAGAATCCGCGGGAGTCTTCCCGGCGTTCCAGATCCAGGATGTACGCACCCCGCAGCTTGGTTTCGGTGAAGATCATCGGGGAAGTAGCCAGTCGGGAAGGATATGCGTCCTGATGCCACGGAGTGCAACGCGTGGCGAGCGCATGGGTGGAGCAAGGGACACGCAATGTTAAGACCCTCCTCCGACTAAGCAAGCTTACCGTGACGTGTACATTGGACCACCACGCATCTGCCAGAATTGCAGGTCGGTATAGCGGCGGATTGTTGCCTCATGGACCTTTTACGCCGGCGTCCGAGCCCCGAACAGAACGAGGAGACATGAACGCAAAACCCGACCGGACGGTCATCGTAGGCGGGGGAATCGTGGGGCTAGCGACGGCGCTGGCCCTGGCCGAGGACGGCGACGAGCCGCTCGTGCTGGAGGCCGAAGACGGTGTCGCCCGACACCAGACGGGGCACAACAGCGGGGTCATTCACTCGGGGCTGTATTACAAGCCGGGATCGCTCAAGGCGGTGACCTGTCGTGCCGGCCTCGCGGCGATGTATCGCTTCTGTCAGGAGGAGGGGGTCCCGCACCGGCGCTGCGGCAAGCTGGTCATCGCGGTGCACGAGAGCGAGCTGCCCCGCCTCGCCACCCTGGAGGAGCGCGGCCGGGCCAACGGCGTCACCGTCCGGCGGCTTCGCGCCGAGGAGCTGCGCGAGCACGAGCCGGACGTCGCCGGCATCGCCGGGCTCTGGGTGGAGGAGACGGGCATCGTCGACTATGCGCGCGTCTCGGAGGCGATGGCTCGGCGGCTGACCAGGCTGGGCGGTGAGGTGCGGACATCGCACCGCGTCTTCTCCATCGCCCGAGAGCAGGGATCGGTGGTGCTCGAGACGGCGGGCGGTACCGTGCGCGGACGCCGGCTGGTGAACTGCGCCGGCCTTCAGAGCGACCGCGTGGCGAGGATGGCGGGCGTGGAGCCGGGCGTCCGCATCGTTCCCTTTCGCGGCGAGTACTACGTGCTCAGTCCTGCGAGCGCTCACCTGGTGCGCGGGCTGATCTACCCGGTGCCGGACCCAGCGCTCCCCTTCCTGGGCGTGCACTTCACCCGCGGCATCGACGGCGTGGTGGAGGCCGGGCCGAACGCGGTGATCGCGCTCCGGCGCGAAGGCTACACCTGGCGAGACGTCTCCCTGCGCGACGTCGCGGACTGGGCGAGCTTCCCCGGATTCTGGCGAATGGCTCGGACGCAGTGGAGGAACGGGGCGTCGGAGATCCGACGCTCGCTGAGCCGCCCGCACTTCCTGCGCTCGCTCCAGACCCTCCTCCCCAGGCTCACCGATGCCGACATCGAGCGCGGCGGGAGCGGCGTGCGGGCCCAGGCCGTGGACCGCACCGGCAAGCTGCTGGACGACTTCCACATCCAGACCGCGCCGGGGATGGTGCATGTGTTGAACGCGCCCTCTCCTGCCGCTACGGCATCCCTGGCGATTGGCAGCGAGATCGCACGCCGGCTCGCCGCGTTGGAATAGCGCAGCAGGTCGTTGCGTCCACCCAACAGGAAGGACGCGCGGATGCCATCGACGGTCAGCGGCGCGGACGTCCGGTCGTCGTACTACTGGCCCGTGCGTACGACCACCGTCCGATGTCCGGCGCGATCGAGCTCCTTCTCCACCGTAGCGATCCTCGTGGAGCTCGGTCTCGCGCCGGCCATCAGCATGACGGTTAGCGACCTGCGCTACTGCGACACGAATTCGCTCCACTAGCGTGGTGAGCAGATGGGTTGCGCCGGCATCATCGGACCAGAAATTAATGAGTGCAGTGACTCGCGCCGGCCCAACGGCGTTCGCAGCTTGCTTATTGCAGTGGAGCATCCCTAACATTGTGTCGCCCTGCCTCCGTGCAGAGCGGCCAAGGTCGCTCTGGGCCGCTCAACGACAGCTTGCCGGGACCCGCTCACATGAACGCCCTTCCCCCGTCCGGACTCGGCTCGCCGCCGATTCGGGTCCTGTGCCTCAGCGTGCACTCTGACGATCGCACGCTGCGCGACGAGCGCTGTTTCTCTCCCCGGACGTTCGGCGCGCGCGCCAGCGCTCCTCAGTCCGAGTGATTCGTGGCGACCCACGTGCGGGACTCCGACGGCCAGCGGCGCCTGCTCGTGATCACGTATCACTTCCCGCCCGACGGGTCGGTCGGCGGGTTGCGCTGGGCCGGTATGTCCAAGTACCTGGCGCGGCGCGGGTGGGAGGTTCACGTCGTCACTGCGTCGGCGCAGGGGGCGTCAGTGCCCGTGCGGGGGGTGGAGGTGCACCACCGAGCGCGTTACCGTACGCTCGACGACGTCTACAACACGTGGATCAGACGGATCCGTGCATCGAGCGGGCACGCCGCCAAGCCGAGCGCGCCAGCGATGGCGCAAGCCGGTGAGCGTCCCACAGGTGCGGCGGGGTGGATCCGCAACAACCTCGCGATGGCGCTCGCCTTTCCCGACCACGGCCGTGGGTGGATTACGCCGGCCACCCTGACGGTGCGCCGACTGTTGCATGAGCGGAGGTTCGACGCCGTGATCACGAGTGGTCCGCCGCACTCCGCTCACCTCGTTGGCGCGCTGGCCTGTAGCGGCGTGTCCGTGCCCCTGTGGGTGGACATGCGCGATCCGTGGGCCGGACTGCTCGAGGCGGCATGGGCGAAGACGATTTTCAGCTCGGCCGCGAGCCGGTTCCTCGTCCGGCGACTGGAGCGAGCGGTGCTCCGCAGGGCGCACCGCGTCGTGACCAATACCGCGGAGTTCGCCGACGTGCTGCGTGGCAGCTATCCCGAGCTGCGGGTCTCGTACGTGCCCAACGGTATCGACTCTGAGCGACTGCCACCGGCCGCGGTGGAGAAGTTCGACGGCCTGGCGATCGCCTATGTCGGATCGTTGTATGCTGGCCGCGACCTGTCGTCCGTGTTGCGGGCGATGCGGGCCTTCCTGACGCGGCAGCCCGACGCGCTCGGCGCGCTGAAGCTGCGTATCGCCGGAGGCATGGACGCGGCACATGAAGCGCAGTTCCGGCGCGATGTCGCCGCCACCGACCTCGGCGACGTGGTCGAGACTCTGGGCCAGGTCTCCAATACCGAGGCCCTCGACCTCGTCAACCGGTCGCACCTGACGCTCGTACTGGCACAGAATCAGCCCATGCAGGTGCCGGCCAAGCTCTACGAATGCGTCGCGATGGGCATTCCGACGCTCGTGATCACGGAGTCGACGAGCGCGGCGGCGCGCGAGGCGAGCCGTATCGGCGCGATGGTGTATGAGGCGGCCGACGTGGAGGGTATCTGCGCGGCCATCCAACGGCTCTGGCGGGATCGCACGCCCGCTGTAGCCCCGGCTTCCTCCCTCGACTACGACGACATCTCGGCGCAGCTGGACGCGCTGCTTCTCGGTGCTCCTGCGCGTCCCGATAGAGCCGCACGAAGGGCGGCGCGGAGTACCCTGGAGCCGGACACGACGCGCAGATAGCCCGCGTGGCAAGAGGAGCGTTCGCACGAGGCCGCGCCAGCGTCACGCGCGCCGGGACCGCACCTCGCCGCCTACCGCAAGGTACGGTGGACAGCTAGCGCGACAGCGCCTCCACCGCCCGCTCCGCGGCGCGTCCGTCCCACCCCTCCGGCGACCGCGTCCCTACACCAACGCGCCCCTGAGCGACGGCGTCGGCGTAGGACGCGCGGATGCCGTCGACGGTCAGCGGCCATGCCGTCAACCGATTCGTGCCCTCCGTCACGGTCACTGGGCGCTCCGTCTGCTCGCGCAGCGTCACACACGGCACACCGAGCGCCGTCGTCTCCTCCTGGACGCCCCCGGAGTCGGTGATGGCGACGGCTGCCCCGTCCACCAGCGACAGCATCTCGAGGTAGCCCAGCGGTTCCGTGACCCGCAGCGGCTCGAGCAGGCGGCCCAGCCCGAACGCCTCGGCCTGCTTCCGCGTGCGAGGATGTAGCGGGAGCAGCACCGGACGGTCGCGTGCAATCGCGACGAACGCCTGCAGGCACGTTTCCAGCGCCGCCGCGTCGTCCACGTTGGATGGCCGGTGCAGAGTCGCCATCGCGTAGCCACCGGTGGTCAGGCCCATTCGCTGCGCCACCGCGAGCTCACGCGCGCCCGGCAGGCATCCGAGGAGCGTGTCGATCATCACGTTGCCGGCGAAGGCGATGCGGTCCTGATCGATCCCTTCCGCCGCCAGGTTCTTCGCCGCGTCGCGGCTCGGGATTAACAGAAGGTCGGAACAGCGGTCGGTGAGCACCCGGTTCACCTCCTCGGGCATGCGCCAGTCGTAGCTGCGCAGCCCCGCTTCCAGATGCGCCAGCCGGACGCCCACCTCCTCCTTGAGCTTCGCGCATACCAGTGCGCATGCCAGCGTGGAGTTGACGTCGCCCGGCACGAGCACCCAGTCCGGACGCACGTCGAGCAGGACCGGCTCGAACGCCTCCATGACACGCGCCGTCTGCACGGCGTGGCTCGCAGAACCTACGCCCAGGTGGTGATCGGGATGCCGGATCTGCAGATCGCGAAAGAACGACGCGGACATCCGGTCGTCGTAGTGCTGGCCCGTGTGGACGATCACCGTACGATGTCCGGCGCGGTCGAGAGCCTTCTGCACCGGCGCGATCTTCATGAAATTCGGTCTCGCGCCGGCAATCAGCATGACGGTTAGCGATCTATTCTGCTGCGTCACGATTCGCTCCACTGCAATGATGAAAGAATGGCCCGAGGCGCCCACACGCGAGCAGGCGCGCTCACCATCTCCGCGCCAGCGCCTCGAACACGAACTGCCCGGGCGAGCGGAACCAGGTGGAGATGGGAAAGCGCTGCAGGCGAAACGGGTCCATGCCGGGCCGAGCGAATCCGCCGTGCGACGACATGCAGGAGTGAAACCCCGCGCTCCTGATCCGCTCTCGATTGGCATCGAGCAGGTTTGTGCGCCGACCGTACGGATACGCGAAGTGATCCGGCGCGTGGCCGAGCGCGTCGAGCAGGTCTTGCCGCGAGCCCCGAATCTCTGCCTCGGCTTCCGTGCCGTCGACCGCACCAAGGTCGACGTGCGTGCGAGTGTGCGCTCCGATGTCGAAGCCCTCGTGCTTCAGCGTCCGCACATGCTCCCACGTCATCCAGCCTGGGTGTCGCGGGAGCTTCGCATCCCACCACGGCACGATGGTCGACCCGATGAAACGAGACGTGACGAAGAAAGTGGCGGGGAGCGCGACGCTTCGCAGGATCGGTGCGGCGATCTCAATATTGTCGAGGTAGCCGTCGTCGAAGGTGATGGCGAGCGTTCCCGCAATCGACTCGTTCCGCTCGAGCCGCCCGACCAGCTGCCCGACCGAAACCACGTCGAAATTCGTTCTGAAGAACCTGCAGAACCGCGCGAAGTGGCGAGGACTGACCGTCAGGCCGTTCTCGCACAGCGAATCGTTCACGCGGTGGAACGCGACGATGATACCGCCATTACCGAGCACGACGCGGTGGAGGCCGCTGGCCGAGAGGCCGCGCCCCATCCAGGACTTCGCTCTGCGCAGCGGTGACATCATGCACCTCCCGACATCGACACCGTCTGCATCGTCCTGCCCGCGAGCTGGTCCCTCACCGCGCGCCTCGTCGCCGCAGCTTTCCCTGGCGCCGCGTGCGGATCTGGTGATGCCGGAATCGGTGACGACGATCGTGTCGGATAAAGGATCCCCTGCAGCCAGGTGAAGTACTCGCCCGGCGTCATGGTCGAATGTCCATGGATCAGCGGCTCGGTCAGGTCAGCCGGCGCGAGGCGGAAGTGACTGCGACCGGCACTCACCTCCTCGGACGCCCCGCGTGTCTGGGCGTCACGCGACTCTCGTCGGCGAGGACGCGGGCGACGCTGAAGACGGTAATCTCGAACCGAGAGTGAGGATGGGAGGATGATCCGTCACGGCGTGAAGTGGCCGCGATCGGCCATATTGGCGTGCAGCGGGCATCAATGTTAAGCTCGCCAGCCCGTACGCGCGAGCCCCTCGACGACGCGCCATGCGCGTGCACGCGCGCTATTGCGGTGCGATGAATCGCGCATAAGTTCGTCGACCCACTGCGTGCCGGAATCGACCGTTGTATTCGCGTCCTCGCGCAGCTGCGGCAGTCCATCTGAGGCACGATAGCCCTCTCGCGTCCGTCTCCATCTTTGCTGGTTGGATTGGCTCGACATGACTCATTTTGGGCACCCCCTCAGGCACCACTTCACGGTGGACGTCGAGGAGTATTTCCAAGTGGCCGCGCTGGCGCCGTTCGTCGCGCGCGGGACGTGGGAGAAGATCGCGCCGCGCCTTCACGTCGGCATGCAACGGCTCCTCGAGCTACTGGACGAGCATGGTGCGCGCGGGACGTTCTTCGTGCTGGGCTGGGTCGCGGAGCATCATCCGGGGATTGTCCGGGAGATCGCGGCGAGGGGCCACGAGGTAGCGTCGCACGGCTGGGGGCACGAGCGCGTCACCACACTCACGCCGGATGCGTTCCGATCGTCCGTCCGTGACTCGAAGCGGGCGCTGGAAGATCTCACGAGCGCGCCAGTCTACGGATATCGTGCCCCGAGCTTCTCGATCCTTCGCGGCGGCGAGTGGGCGTTGGACATCCTCGCTGAGGAGGGATACCGGTACGATTCAAGCCTCTACCCGGTGCGACGCGCCGGCTATGGATACGCGGGAGGGGGGCGTGATCCATACCGCATCGAGACGGCAGCGGGCCCGCTGGACGAACTGCCCCCCGCGACGCTGCGGTTCGGGCCGGCCACGCTTCCAGCCGGTGGCGGGGCGTACTTGCGGCTGTTGCCGTACGCGCTGATCGCCAATTCGCTCGCATCCGCGGCGCGGCGCGGTGTGCCGGCCACCTTCTACATCCATCCCTGGGAGCTCGACCCGGAGCAGCCGCAGCTGACGGTGCCAATGCTCACGAGGATTCGCCACTACGGTGGACTGGGCCGTACCGTTCCGCGCTTGCGTCGGCTGCTGGTCGCCTTTGAGTTTCAGCCGATTGCCCGCACGCTCGGGCTGGAACTCAGTATGTCGTCCGCGCCAGTAACGCGAGGGTGAGGGCGCTGCCTACCATCCACCTTTGCGCAAGAGCATCACGGGGAGCGTCATCGACATGATCGCCATGTCGTGCGCCAGGCTCTGCCGGCGGACGTACTCGAGGTCCAGGCGAACCTTGTTCTCCACGTCGCTGAGGCAGCTGTCGTACGACTGGTTGATCTGTGCCCAGCCCGTGATGCCGGGCTTCACACGCTGGCGTTGCGCGTAGAGCGGAATCTCCTCGCGCAGCTCGGCGAAGATGGTCGGGCGCTCCGGCCGAGGGCCGACGATGTTCATGTCACCGCGAATGACGTTGTAAAGCTGTGGAATCTCGTCCAAACGGGTCTTTCGCAGGAACTTCCCGACCAGCGTCGTCCGCGGATCGCGCTTCTGCGCCCACACGGCCTTTCCGTCCGCCTCGGCATCCACGCGCATCGTGCGGAACTTGTACATCCTGAACGGCATGCCGCCCAGATCATGCCCGCGCCGGTTGTACTCAGCCTTGCGGTGATAGCGACGATCGACGCCGATGCGAATCTGGGAGTAGAAGACCGGCCCGCGCGACGTGAGCCGCACGGCGAGGGCGACCAACGCCAGCACCGGCAGCATCAGCACCAGGGACATCGTCGCGATCGCGACGTTCGCTACCCGGCAGGCCAGCTCGGACCGATCGGCCGGAAACACTTCGTCGGCCGAAACCAGCGCCAGCGGCAAGTCGGCGAACGGGGTTGGTGTGAGCTTGACCTCGACATCCGCCACCGCGGCGTTCGACCTGTAGCTCAACGCCTCATCCAGCGCCGGAGAGGCGTGAAATTGTGAGACTGCTGTTCCCATTGCCCGGGCCCTCGTCGGCCGTGTAGTTCCGTCGAGCGCGTGTGTCGCGCTCGCCGACGGGGCCAATGCAGCGGCCGTGCTCAGTGGGCTGGGTTTCTTAGAGTATTCTCAAGTAGTTGGGGGGCATATGGTTAGCAAGCTTGTCCTTCACGCGAGCCCGACAGCTGGACACTCCTTCTGTTGCGGTCAGGCCACACCATTTCTGCGTGGCCGCAACAACATTGGATCGAGCAGGTGCACAATACCCGACGCGGCGAAGTGGACCGAAATGGTCCACTTCGCCGCGTCGATTGTGGAAAACTCCCGGAGCCGGCCGCGCCGGCGCTCGATCAGGGCACTCGGCGGACTTCCACTCCCGGCTCTTCGTCTTCCGCCTCGTATCCCGGAACGTAGCTGTAGTACGCGTACTCACCGGCCAAATGGATGCCGTTGAGCACCGCGCCGATGATGTCGACCGGCAGGCGTTCGAACAGCCGCAGCTTCTCGGCGGCCATCCGGCGCGTCGTCTGGCCGACGCGGAGCACGACCAGCAGACCGCCCGTCGCGGCGGCGATGGAATACGCATCGATGCCCGCCGCCAGGGGAGGGGTGTCGATGATCACGACGTCGTGGATGGCGCGAAGCTCGGCCACCAGGGCGGGCAGGCGTGACGACGTGAGCAACTCCGGGCTGCGGCGCTTGCGCGTCCCGCACGGGATCATGGTCAGCGACGACTGGTTGGTCGCCTGCACCACCTCGGACAGGCTGGCCGCTCCCGCCAGGTAATCCGTGAGGCCGGGCGTGCTCTGCAGGCCGAAGATCTCGTGCAGGGCACCTCGCCGCGTGTCACCGTCCACGAGCGCCGTGCGAAGGCCGGCATCCGCGAACGAGAGCGCGAGGTTGGCCGCCACGAGTGACTTGCCTTCACCGGGCGACGGGCTCGAGATGGCGAGCGAGACGCTCCGTCCGTCGCTGGAGTGCATGACGCTCATGCGGAGCGAGCGGAACGACTCGACGAGCTGGTACGCCTGCTCGGGCGAGTTGCGATCCACGCCTGTCTTGGGAATCCGGGGGACCGTTCCGGCGATCGGAAGCCCCAGGTCGGCTCCGACCTGGTCGGGATAGCGCAGACGGCCGTCCAGCCGGTCCAGGAGTACCGCCAGGCCGAGCGCCGCGCCGAGGCCGCCCACGATGGCCATGAACAGGATGCGTGGCGCCGTGTTGTTGGTGGGGATGCTGGGGGCGATCGCCGTGTCGAGCATCGACACGTCGGGCGTCGCGCTGGCTTCCGCCAGCTGGGCCTCGGAGTACCGGTTCTGGAGATTGGTGTAGAGCCCGGAGGTGATGTCGCGCACTCGGCGCAGCCGCTCCTCCTCGATGGTGCGCTGCGGAATGCGCTGCAGGTTCTCGCTCGCGCCGGCGATGCGGATGCTGTCGTCCATCGCGCGTGTGCGGAGGCTGGCCAGCAGCTCGGCAGCACGCTGCGGAACCTGCACGCGCCTCAGGTTGGTGACCTGCGCCGTGAGGTCCTTCACGATCGGGTGCTCGTCGGTGTACCCGACGCGCGCCACGGTCAGATTGGATTCGGCGGTGTGATAGTCCGTCATCGCCGTGCGCAGCGCCTGGCCGGCCGCGGAGTTCGAGGCCACGCTGCGGATCTGGAGCAGCTCCTCGCCCGACACGCTGTCCTTGGACGTGGCGATCAGCCGCTGGAGCAGGCGTATGTCGTGCTTGATGTCGTCGTACTCGATCTTCTTGTCGAAATAGCTGCGGATCACCGGATCGCGCGTCTCCTGCGTGCCGGCGGCGATGGGGCCACCCTCGGAGGGCTGAGTGATGGTGTTGACTCGGAAGCTCGAGAGCTGGATCTCGGCCGAGTCGAGGGAGCGCTTGGCCGTGCGGAGCTGTCCCTCGAGCGTCTCGCCGAACTGGACGAGCTTGCGCTTCTTCAAGGTGGCAGCGACGGAGACGAACTCGCGCAACCACGTATTCATGATGAGGGCGGCGAGCTTGGGATCGGAATCCTGCAGCGTGAGCAAGAGAAAGTTGCTCTGCGATTGCCGCTGCGTGCCGAGGCGCGAGACCAGCTTCACGGCGACGTCGCGCGGGGGCACGACGGTGAACTTCACCGTGCGCGTGGCGACGCCGTCGAACGCCTCAGGGGGCAGGATCCACAAAAAGCCCGTGGCGCGGCCCACGGGATCCCCCATGGCGCCGCTGTCCGCGACCATGCCCGAGGGCTTCACCGACAGCGTCCACCGCTTGCTCGTCCGATCGAGCGCGAGGTCGTATCGTCCGGGTACGAATCGGTCGGCCAGCGTGAAGCCGGCGAACAACCCGGCGTCCTTGGCGTAATCGTCCGGCTGAAGGTAGAGCGACAGCCTGCGCACCACCGCGTCGGAGATGGTGAAGCTCTTGAGCAGCTGCGTCCAGTCGTCCGACGTCAGCAGTCCCGTCGATCGAATGGGACCGCTGCGATTCTCCATCGGGCTCTCCGACGCGATCATGATGCTGGCGCGCACCTCGTAGAGCGGTGTCACGAGTCGCGTGGCCAGGAACCCGCCAGCCACGGCGAGCATCACGACGGCCGCGATCAGCCACTTGTAGCGACGCACGGCCGCGACGGGACGCTCGAGTGGAGACGTCGCCAGCGCGGGCAGCATCGCTCGTGGCTCTTGCCAACTCTGAAGCTGCCCGTGACTGGAGTACTCCGGGGGCGCGGTCGGAACTAAACGGTCAGACATTGAACGTCGGTACGCGGTACGGCGTGATCGCGTGAGGGGCGAGCGGGCGGGTGGTGGTCACCGGCGTATGAGCAAGGTGACGGCCAGCGCGGAGAGGATCGGGATGCCGAACTGTGCGATCATGGGCCAGCGGTTGGTGCGTGCACCGACGAGGACGTCGTCTCCGGTAGTGAGGCCGAGTCCTTCGAGCGTGAGGCCGTCGCGAAACGCGCCCTGGACTTCGGGGCCGGCCCAGAGCAACTCATCTCCTCGCTTGACGGTCACGTCGCTCAGATCGGTCGACTGGTCCTGCCCCGCCGTTCGTGTGATGAGGTCGCTCAAGGGCGTGTCCGTCCTCGCGTAGTAGTACCCCGGCGAGCGCACGGCGCCGGACACCGAGATCCGCACGAGCGGCGTCACGTGCACCACGGCATTCTTGAAGTACTTCGTGACCCGGTTGGACACACTGTCGGGCAACTCGAATCGGAGCACGCCGTTCAGGTCGAGATCGCCCATCGGCTCGCCGAGCCGTAGCGAGCGGCCGGACTGGACGACGAGCGTGTCCCCGGCCTGCGATCGTACACCCTCGTAGGTGACGATCACGCGGTCGCCGACCTTGAAGTCTCCGTTCTGGAGTCGAGCGCGGAGACGACTCGCGTCGTCGCGGCGGCCGGCGCTGTCGGCGGCGCGAAGCCGCTCCTCCAGCCGCACGCGATCGGGATGGACGCCCTGTCGCACGGTGGTGCCCTGAGCCTGCGCGCCTGCGCCGAGCAGGGTGATGGCGAGCACGCCGGCGAAGGCGTAGGGCCGTAAACGATTCCAGGGCATGACGATAATGTGGGTAGCCGAGAGACAGCGATGGGGATTCGATGGTACGGGCGAAGCCGGCGCCAGTCAACAGTGGCGCGCGAGCCACACTCACGGGAGGAGCGCAGGTACCCCCGTCCGCTGCTTCCCTGCGGGCACCTTCCGCCAACCTTGGGATATATTCAGCATATGATTCGTAACGACAAGGAGTTGATCGTCGTCGGCGACCGCGTCCTCGTGAAGGTCGACGAGGGCGAGGAGCGCACCTCCGTCGGTCTGTATCTGCCCTCCACCGCGGTGGAGGGACAGGCCGTGCAAGGTGGCACCATCATGGCGACAGGACCAGGCCAGCCAATGCCGAGCTTCGACACGGCGGCTGGGGAGGAGCCGTGGAAGGAGCCGGTCCGGGAGATGCGCTTCGTACCCATGCAGGCGCGACGCGGCGACTACGCACTCTTTTTCCGCAAGGCTGCCGTCGAGATCACCTTCGAAGGCGAAAGGTATCTGGTCGTGCCACAAGCAGCGATCCTCGCGCTCGTGCGCGAGTAGCCGGATTACACCGACCGTACGCACACCACAGTGATCCCAGAGGGATAAATGATGTACGATGAACGGTTCGTCGCCCCGATGCGCCAGGAGCTCACCCGGCTCGGGGTGGAAGAGATGCGTACCGCGGCCGACGTGGATGCGACGCTCAAGGATGCCCCCGGCACGACGCTCGTCGTCGTGAACTCGATCTGCGGCTGCGCCGCGCGCAATGCCCGGCCGGCCGTCGCCTCGGCGCTGCAGAACGACGCGAAGCCCGATCGTCTGACGACCGTGTTCGCCGGACAGGACACCGACGCGGTGATGCGGGCGCGCGCCTACTTCACCGGCTATCCGCCCAGCTCTCCGTCGATCGGACTCCTCAAGGACGGCCAGCTCGTCTTCATGCTCGAGCGCTTCCAGATCGAAGGCCGGATGGCCGACGACATCGCGCGGGATCTCGTCGAGGCGTTCGACAAGTACTGCGAGCAGAAGGTCTGACGGCCTGACCGTCCGACCGTCGGACCGTCCGACTCTCCGACCGCCCTCCAGCGGCACGCGCTCTGCACACGCTGTCTGCCCTTGGCAGCAGGGACTCACACGGCGGAGACGGATATGGAGCGCAACTCGAACGACACCTTCGGCAGTGGCAACACCGGCGAGTCGACGGCGGGCAGCGCCAACTCGCCCTCGAGCTTTGGGGCGAGCGCCGCAGGCACGTACGGCAGCACGGGCACGTCCGACGCGAGCTTCTCGCGCGACAGCTCCACCGATGCAAGCGGCCTGGCAGATCGCGCCAAGGGCGTCGCGAGCACGGCGGGCGAGAAGCTGGCCGACGTCGGGTCCACGGTGCGCGACCGCGCGGGCAACCTCAAGAACACCATCGCCGACGCCCTCGAGACGGGCGCGGAGCGGCTGCGCGCCCAGGCTGCGGGCGGCGGCCAGATCGCCGGCGCGGCAGCCACGGGCGGCAGCGCCGACATGGTTGGCGCGGGCAACCGTCTCAGCGAGGCGTCCAACCAGCTCGCCGGGGGCCTGCAGGCGTCGGCCGACTGGCTGCGCGACGCCGACATCGACGGCCTGAAGTCCGGGATCGAGCGCCAGGTCAAGGAGCACCCGGGTCGCACGCTGGCCGTGGCCGTCGGCCTCGGCTACCTGCTCGGCAAAGCCTTCCGCAAGTAGGGGGATCCCGTGGCGGTCGATCGTATCGTCGACGGCCGTCGCGGCCTGGGCGCCCTCCTCCGCGATCTCGCGGAGGGGAGCGCCGAGCTCGTACGCGGTGAGGTGCGTCTCGCCCGCGTCGAGCTCGGCGCGGCCGCCTCGGCCGCGGGGCGCGGAACGGCGTTCGTCGCCGTGGGCGGCGTGCTGCTCCTGCTCGGGACCCTGGCCACGTTCACCGGCATCGTGCTGCTCATCGGCGATCAGTGGCTGCCGCGCGATCTCTACTGGGTCGGCGCGCTCCTGTTCGCTCTCATCACCGGCGGCGTCGCCGCCTGGCTCGCACAGCGAGGGCGCAGATTGCTCTCGCCGGCTGCGCTCGCGCCGCACGAGACGGTCGCGACGCTCAAGGAGGACAAGGAATGGCTGAAACACCCGCTGACGTCCGGCGCGACATCGAACTGACGCGCAACCGGATCTCGGATACGCTTCAGGAACTGGAGCACAAGATGAACGTCGCGCAGATCGTCAAGGACAATCCGTGGCCGGCGCTCGCCCTGGCCGTCGGAGCCGGTGTCCTGCTCAGCGGCTCGAAGGCGGACGTGAAGGCGGCCGCGGCCACCGTCGTCGCCACGCGCGGCGCGACCAGCCGCATCGGCGGCGTGTTCGACGACATCGTCGCGCAGGTGGTCACCGGCTTCCAGGGCGCGATCGAACAGAAGATCGAAGGGCTCGCCACCGAGGTGAGAAAGGCCATCGGAGCATCGGCAGTGGGGCGGAGCGCTGGAGCGGCATCGCGTTCCAGCTCGACCGCGTACAGCTCGGCACCGGACCTGGCCTCAGCATCGATTCCACGAGCTGACTGACAGCAGGCACCAGCTTTCGTGTCAGTACGTCAGCGCACCAGCCGATGGGCTGGTGCGCTGATGCGTTCCAGGGCGAAGGTGCCGGTAAGCGGCTGACTCTGATGCCGGGTCTGTCGTGCACGTCGTGTCGACAGCTACCTTCTCGCCATGCCCGCCGCCAACGCGTCTTTTCGCGAAGTGATCGCCCGCCGACACTTTCCCGCGCTCGACGGTCTCCGCGCCGTCGCGGTCATGGTCGTCATCATCGGGCACCGTGGCTTTCCGATTCCCGGGCTTCCGAGCGACCTCGGAGTAAGCGCGTTCTTCGTGCTGAGCGGCTTCCTCATCACGCGCCTGCTCATCCGCGAGCGGGAGCGCAGCGGCACGATCTCGCTGCGTGCCTTCTACGCGCGGCGAACGATTCGAATCTTTCCCGCCTACTACAGTTTCCTGCTCTTCAGCTTTCTGCTCGACAGCGTGATGGGTTCGCGCTGGAGTGCGGCCCTCGGCCTGAGCGCCGTCACCTACACGGTGAACTACTTCAGCGCGTTTCACCACCATCCGTCGAACTCCATCTCGCACGCCTGGTCGCTGGCGGTCGAGGAGCAGTTCTATCTACTGTGGCCACTCGCGTTCGTGCTCCTTGCCCACCGTGGACGTCGCGCCCTCATCACGGGCGTCGCGGTCGCCGCCGCGCTTGCCGTCGCATGGCGCGTCTGGCTCACCGTGCACGGCGCGGACGTGGCGTATCTCTACAACGCCTTCGACACGCGCTTCGACAACCTGGCGGTTGGATGCCTGCTCGCGCTCGCCGCCGACCGCCAGGCCGTGATCCGAAGCGCGGAAGCGATCTCACGCCGCGCGTGGTATCCGCTCGTCACGCTCGCCCTGCTGATCGCCTCTCGCTCCTTCACCCCGGCGTGGTATCACTACACGGCCGGGTTGACGGTGAACGCGGTGCTGATGATGGCGCTCATCGCCCAGCTGCTTCTGCTCTACGCCTCGCCACTCTGGTCCTGGCTGGAGCATCCGGTCACCCGCTATCTGGGCGCCATCTCCTATCCGATGTATCTCTACCATCAATGGGGCGACGCTGTCGGGCGGCACGCGGCAGCGGGAGAGGTGGCGATCTTCGTGGTTGGCTTGAGCGCCACGATCGCGCTCGCGTCCGGCTCCTACTACGTGGTCGAGCGGCCGTTCCTCAAGCTCAAGGCGCGATTCGAGGGCTCGTTCATCCCGCGTGTCGAACCCAGCGCGCCAGCTCTCCCAACGTCGGCCGTTTCCCGTACATGAGCAGCCCGACGCGGTAGATCCGCGCCGACACCCAGATCGCCGCCAGGCAGGCGATCGCCACGCCGGCGATCGACCCGGCCACCTCGTACCACGGCACGGGGATCAGCGTCATCCGCAGCGGCATCGCGATTCGCCGCGTCGTCGTTCGCGACGACGACGCCGGACATGGCGTCGCAGTCGATCCCGCGAGCGGACTGATCTCGAAGCAGCTTCTGATGGAATGAAAGGCCGACTGACGCCAGCCTTTCGCATCTTACGGCCGGTGCCGAGCTGAACGACGCGTCGTACGAATGGTGCGACCGCGCCAGCTTGCGCCGACAGCGCCTGGTCTTGTATTGTGCCGCCGTGGTGAACTTGCCGCGCACCTCCCTGCTCATCGTCGCGCAATTGGCGACGCAGATCCTGCGCTACGAGCTGGCGGCCGTCGGCGCGCGCATCGGCAGAGCCGCGCGCCGGCGCGAAGCGATGACTGTCGCCAGAACCCCCTCGCCGTCGCACGTCACCAGCAGCGCGCTGAATCCCCACGCGCCGGTGGACGGCTATCCGCTGTCTCCCGTACAGCGGGAGATGTTTTTCCATTGGTTGCTCGATCGGCATTCCGGCACGGACATCGAGCAGATCGTCGGCGACCTCCACGAGCACATCGATCCGGACCGGATGGAGCGCGCGTGGCAGCACGTGCTCGACACCTTCGGCGCCCTGCGCACTTCGTTCGCATGGGAGACGCTGTCCGTGCCGCTCCAGCGCGTCGAACCGCACGCGACCCTCGCGCTGACCGTCGAGGATCTGCGCTCGCTGGCGAGCCACGAGCGCGCGCACCGCGTCGGGGAGTTCCTGGAGTCCGACCGGCACGAGGGGTTCGACCTCAGTCACGCGCCCCTCATGCGGGTGAAACTGTTCCGGTTGGCCGACGCGCACGTCCGGATTGTCTGGACGTTCCATCACATCCTGAGCGACCGCCAAGCGTTCGAGATCATCCTCAACGAGGCGTTCGCCTCGTATGCAGGCGAGACCACCGGCGCCGCAGCCGACCGACCGTACCGCGAGTACATCGAATGGGTGGGTCGGCAGGTCCCCGAGGCGGCGCGCAGGTTCTGGCGCGCCAAGCTCGAGGGGTTCACCGCACCGACGCCGATCCCGGCCGACCATCCCCCGAGCCCGGGGCGCGAGCAGTTCGGTCAGCGGCGTGTGCGGCTGTCGGCCGAGATCAGCGGGCGCCTTCGTGAGATGGTGGCGCGCGACAGGCTCTCTCTCAACACGGTGATCCTGAGTGCCTGGGCGCTGCTTCTCGCGCGATACAGTGGCGAGAGCGACGTGGTCTTCGGTGCCACCAAGACCACGCGGCGCGGCACGATCCCCGATGCCGAGTCCATGGTGGGGCTGTTCCTCGCCACGATTCCGGTGCGGATCAAAGTGGACCATGACCAGTCCGTCGCGGAGCTGCTCAAGCAGGTGCGTGCCGAGTGGATCTCACTGCGAGGGTTCGAGCACCTGCCTCTCGTGGATATCCGCCAGGTGACCGAGGTTCCCGCCTCGGAGCCGATGTTCGAGTCACTGGTCGTCTACGAGGATCAGCAGTTCGGCGCGCGGCTCAACGCGCAGGGCGGTCCGTGGGCGAACCGCCACTTCAGCATTCTCGCCCAGCCGAACGTTCCGTTGACTCTGCTCGTCCACGGCGACGACTCGCTGATGCTGCAGCTCGAGTACGACACACGCCGGTTCGAGTCGGCCACGATCGACCGCATGTCCGGCCATCTCGAAACGATTCTCGCGTCCTGGTCGCAGGACACGAGCGGCCCGCTCTGGCGCACGCCCATGCTCACGGTTGGCGAGCGGAAGACGATTCTCGAGGAGTGGAACGATACGGCGCGCGAGTACCCGCGCGACGTGCCGCTGGCCGAGCTCGTCGAGACGCAGGTCGCGCGGACGCCGGACGCTCCCGCGGTGACGTCGGGCTCGGAGACGGTGAGCTATCGCGAGCTCAATGCACGGGCGAACCGGCTGGCCAGGGAGCTGCGGCGCCACGGCGCCGGCCCGGACGTGCCGGTAGGCCTCGCCGTCGAGCGCTCCATCGAGATGATGGTCGCGCTGCTCGCCGTGATCAAGGCGGGCGCGGGGTACGTGCCGCTCGATCCGATGTTCCCGCGCGACCGCCTCGCCTACATGATGGAGGACAGCGAGCTCCGCGTGCTCGTCACGCAGTCGCGCGTGCGATCGTCCCTGCCGGAGTTTGGGGGCGTGGTGCTCGATCTGGACGCGCCGACATGGGACGGAAACGACGCGAGCGATCTCGCCGTTGCGGTGGCGCCCGAGGCCCTCGCGGTGGTCATTTTCACCTCCGGCTCGACCGGGCGCCCCAAGGGCGTGCAGATCAGCCGCGGCGCCCTCCTCAACCTGCTGTGGTCGATGCGCGAATGGCTCGCGCTCACCGCATCCGACCGGCTGCTCGCCGTGACGACGATCTCGTTCGACATCGCCGGCGCGGACATCTGGCTCCCCTGGCTCGTCGGCGCGCATATCGTGGTCGCGAGCCGCGTGGCGGCCGCGGACGGCGCGCAGCTCCGCGGCCTGATCGAGCGGCACGATGTCACCTTTCTGCAGGCGACGCCTGTGACGTGGCGCCAGCTGCTCGCGGAGGGTTGGACAGGCAAAGCCGACCTGCAGGCCGTGTGCACCGGGGAAGCGATGCCCCCCGAGGTCGCGGCGGGCGTGGCGCCGCTGGTAGGTCGCCTCTGGAACCTCTACGGACCCACCGAGACGACCATCTGGTCGACGGGGGTGGCGGTGCGCGAGGCAGCCGAACGCATCTCGATCGGCAAGCCCGTGGCGAACACGCAGTGCTACATCCTGGACGAGCATCGCCAGCCGGTGCCGATTGGCGTGCCGGGCGAGCTGTACATCGCCGGTGACGGCGTCGCGATCGGGTACCTGAAGCGCCCCGACCTCGACACCGAGAAGTTCCTGGCCGACCCGTTCTCGACCCGACCCGGCGCTCGCATGTATCGCACCGGCGATCAGGCGCGATACCTCGCGGACGGAACCATCGAGTGCTTGGGCCGCACCGATCATCAGGTGAAGATCCGCGGGTTCCGCGTTGAGCTCGGCGAGGTGGAGAGCGTGCTCCGGTCCTATCCAGGAGTGCGGCAGACCGTAGTGGTGGCGCGCGAGGACACGCCGGGTGAGCGACGCCTCGTCGCCTACGTCGTGCCGGAGCGCGCGCCGCTCGCGCCCGCGGAGATGCGCGCGCATCTCAAGACCAGCCTGCCTGACTACATGGTGCCGTCGGTCATCGTCAATCTCGAGGCGATGCCGATGACTGCGAACGGCAAGATCGATCGCAGAGCGCTCCCGGTACCAGGTCTCGATGCCGTCGCGCGGTCCGCGGCGACCGTCTCCGCGCGCACGCACGTCGAGAAGCAGCTCGGCGAGATCTGGGAGGAGATCTTCGATCGCCCGCAGATCGGGATGACGGCCAACTTCTTCGATCTGGGCGGCCATTCGACTCTTGCCGTCAGGATGATGGCGAGGATCACACGCGTGTTCGGCAAGCAGTTGTCGCTCAACGCGCTCCTTGAGTCGCCCACGATCGCGCAGCTCGCCAAGCACGTCGAGGACGCCGGCAGGGCGCTGGGCCGGCACACGCTCGTGTCCATCCAGGCCGCGGGCTCGAGACCGCCGATTTTCTGGATTCCCGGCGGCGCGGCACTCGGCCTGTTCCGGTTGCGCAACATCGTCACGCAGCTTGGACCCGAGCAGCCGGTATATGGGCTCGGGTCGACCCATCCGGAGACGCTGGCCGACGTGGAGTCGGTGGAGCAGCGCTCCCGGATGTACCTCGAGCTCGTGCGCCGGGTTCGGCCGCATGGCCCGTACTGCTTCGCGGGGTTCTGCGCCGGCGGCCTCGTGGCGTACGAGATGGCCCAGCAGGCCAGTGCGGACGGCGAGGCCGTGGTGTTCGTCGGCATGATCGACTCGTCGTTCCCACGCTATCCCGCCCGGCGCCTCGACCGCATGCTCGTCAAGGCCCAGCGGCTCCGCTACCAGATCGGTGCCGCGCGCGAGAGGTCGCTGAGCCTCGTCGGCTACGCGCGCGAGAAGCTCGCGGCGCGCCGGGAGACTCGGGCCGAGCGACTCGCGCTCGCCGCCGTGGCACGCGAGGTGAAGGAGTCCGGCTTTCGGCAGGACGCGAGCGCGCACAGCCAGGTGCTGCTCCGCACGACGGACGAGGTGTTCGAGCGGTATGAGCCGCGTCCCTACGCCGGCGCGATCTCTCTGTTCGTATCCGACGACGAGGCATTCCATGGGGTAAGTCGCCGCCTCGACCCACGATTCCACTGGATCCAGCACGTCGCGGCGCACGAGGTTCGGTCCTTTCCCGGCGGCCACGGCAACGTGTTCGACGCGCGCGATGCCGGCTCGTTCGCCGAGGCGCTGCAGCTCGCACTCGAGAAGGCGCTCGGCCAACTCGTCAGTTGGCGTACTTGACCCACCGCGCCAGCTCTCGGACGCTCGGCTTCTTCCCGTACATCAGCAGTCCCACCCGATAGATGCGCGCCGACACCCAGATCGCTGCCAGGCAGGCG
>Ga0193699_10000269_pt1 | contig 23579 bp, 23 predicted proteins | sample L3c2metaG_FD_160095 | JGI IMG/M metagenome (GOLD analysis project Ga0193699, IMG submission 160095) | Soil microbial communities from a riparian zone of the East river system, Colorado, United States - L3c2 | ecosystem: Environmental > Terrestrial > Soil > Riparian zone | place: USA: East...
GCGATCCAGAAACTCCAGCAGCGGATCGAAATAGCCAGCGACATTCAGCAGTCCGCACGGCTTCTGGTGCATGCCGAGTTGTCCCCACGTCCAGATCTCGAAGAACTCCTCGAGCGTTCCGATCCCGCCCGGCAACGCGACAAAACCATCAGCAAGCTCGGCCATCATCGCCTTACGCTCGTGCATTGATTCCACGATCCGGAGATCGGTTAGCGCCGTGTTCGCCACCTCGCGCTGCACGAGCATGCGTGGAATCACACCGATGATGTCGCCCAGCTCGTCCAGCATCGTGTCGGCCAGTGCAGCCATCAATCCGACATTCGATCCGCCGTAGACGATTCCGATTCCACGCTCACAGAGAAGCTTGCCGAGTGCGCGAGCTGCCGCGACGTAATCGGGACGCGCACCGGGATTGGATCCGCAGAAGACCGCGAGGCGGCGAATCTCGCTCACGCGCTCGGGCGCATCGCGGCCTTCATGGTGACACCTAGACCCGCCAGCGACTGCCCGCCATCGCATACGATCACCGCTCCCGTAATGAATTTTGCGGCGTCACTCGACAGAAAGAGCGCCAGGTCAGCGATTTCGTCCTTAGTCGCGAAGCGCTGGAGGGGGATCGCGCGGGTGAATTGCTTCTGGATTTCGGGCGTCGGCGCCAGGCGTCGCATACCCTCAGTATCGTCGACGGCACCCGGAGCAATAGAGTTGACGCGTACCCCTTCCGGTCCCCACTCGATCGCCAGACACTTGGTGAGCATGTCCACTCCGGCTTTCGCCGCACAGACGTGCGCCTGCATGGGCATTGCAGTGAACGCCTGCATCGCCGAGATATTGATTATGGAAGCGCCTGGCCGCTTGAGATGCTCGAACGCGGCCCGGCAGGTGTTGAAGGTGCCGAGCAAATCGATGTCTATGACTGCCTTGAATCCATTCGCCGACATTCCAAGCGCCGGCGCTGGGAAATTGCCAGCTGCCCCGCACACGACGAGGTCGATTTCGCCGTGAGCTTCGCGCGCGGAACGAATGGCGGAGGCCAGCGCGTCGAAGTCGCGCACATCAGCGGGATGACCCGAAGCTATGCCGCCTGCTTCCCGAATCCCCTCGGCGGCCGCATCGAGTTTCTCCTTCGTTCTGCCGATCAGCGCCACTTTGGCGCCGCTGCGCGCGTAGCGGGTCGCAATCGCCAGATTGATTCCGCTCCCGCCGCCGGTGACGATCGCGACCTTTCCACTGAGCAGTTTTTCTCCGAACACTTCCGCCATGGACGCTCCATCAGGACGAGGCGTGGCGCAACAAGCGCCCCGCGAGTCGCAAACCTATCATAAAGGATCGCATCATGAAAAGGATTGCATCATGAATCGCACAGTCATTACGTTCGCGCTCGCCACAGCGGCGATGGGATGCGCGCCCGCCGTCAGCAATAACCCCGGCTCGCCGAGCGTTGCGACGGAGAGCTTACTGATGCAGGCAGATCGCGACTTTGCGGTCGCTACCCACGCCCGCGGAATCGACGGCTGGATGTCCTTCTATGCGCCTGACGCGATCCGCATCCGCTACCGCGGCAACATGGTGAAAGGCTTCGACGAAATCCGGAAGTTCGATTCGCCCGGCATATCCGATACGACCAGTGTCTTGAACTGGGAGCCCACTGATGCGCACGTCTTTCGCGGCGGCGACATCGGTTCGACGACGGGTAGGTACTGGGCAGTACACCGTGTCGGCGCCGATTCAGGAAAAGAGACTGGTCGCGGCCGCTACGTCACGATGTGGCGGCGCGACGGTGGGCGATGGCTCGTCATCATGGACACAGGCTATCCGGAGCCAGCGACCTCGGCTCGTTAACCGGGAAATGCCGGACAACAAAAAACCCCGTACCCTTTCGGGTACGGGGCGGCTACTGGTGGCCCACCCGTCCTAACAAGCTCGACCAGTAGCTATCATCGTGGGCCGGAGAGGAAACCCGTCCTCATCTACTTAGACTCACCATACGCCAAAAGGGTTTAAAAAGATTCTTCGAATGTTTTTGGGACAGGGAGGGAAGGCCCGGCAGCCCGCGGAACTAGTTGTCGCGACGGCGTTTACGGGTCGTAACCAGGGCCAGGTCCCCGGTTGAGGAAAAGAGCTGCTCGACCGCCATGGTCGAGAGCGCGGCGACGGTTTCTCTATTCAGCGACAACCTGTTGGATCCACCGCCCGGGTTCTCGTCGATCAACCCCGCCTGTCGCAACGCCTGCACATGGTGGGTGATCGTGGGCTTCGAGACCTTGAGACTCCGCGCCAGCTCCGCGGATGTCGTCGGTGTGCGCGCAAGAACGGACGCAATCGCATAGCGCGTGGTGTCGCCGAGCGCCCTGAATACCGATTCCGCGTTCACGGGGTGACTTGGGTTACGCGAAGATTCCTGCGCTTCGCTGTCGTCGTCGATGATCTTGTTCGGAGACGCCGCGCCCCGCGCGATCGGGAAGTACAGACTGTATCGCTGCGGTTTCGTCTCGTACTTCGCCCACCATCTGCGGGTGTTGAACCCCGACGGAATTATGTATAGACGGTCGACGCGGTCAGTCATGATCGCGGGCCCGGTCTTTGGACGGAGCTCTCCTGCCCCCTCGTCGACAGCGATGGGCAAGCTCAGCTCGCGAGCCACCTGCGTGAGAGAGGATTTTTCGTACAGATCCTCCAAAAGGGATAATTCCGAGCGCAGCACCGGCTCGAGCGCTGACCAATCGCGCTTGAATCCGGTTTGCCAGAAACGCTCTAGCACGAGCGCGAGCTCGTCACGGAATACGACCGGCTTCGAGAGCAGTCTCGACATTGCGCTCGTGGCGTGCGAGTCCGCCGAGTACGGCCTCAGGCCGAAATGAGTAAGGAGCTCTCCGCCCGGAAGTTTTTCGTTCGTCAGGATCTGTTTGAGATTCTTTTTGCCCGTGATGAGCGACTGCACTGTGCCCGGGTCGTGGAATATTCCCGAGAGGATGTTCGCCTTCAGCTCCTCGGGTGGCATCTCGCGGACAGTCGAGAGAATCTCTTCGAACGTCATCTCCCCCGACGTCCGCTGAAGAGCGTCGGCAAGCAATGGCCAGAAGAGGGGGACGGGCGCGACACGCTTTGCGACCCGGTCGAAATCGCGCGGAAGTCTGAGGAGCGCTCTTTCTTTCCACTGATTGAGCTGAGTGGGCGCGCTGCTGGTGAGAGTGTAGAGCGCGTAGAACGCCTCGAAGCGCGGCGTGACAACGAACTCGATCGGAAGGGAAGCGGAGCGAGCCATGTTAGCTAACAACCTAACATGTTCTAATCCGTTTGGGGCCGCCTGATACCGAAAATTCCGTTCGTCATGTCGATCCGGACGACGCCGCTGTTCCAGACGTCCACGCCCAGCACTCCGTCGAGGGCCGCGAGAACCTGGTAGACCGGAGCGCGCACGACCGCGTTCTTGAAGATGATGGGAAAACCACGAACGAGCATTCGAACATCCGGCAAGACCGGAGCGCGCAGGGAGATCTCGCCGCCGAGCCCGCCAACTCTCCGGCTTTCGACGCGAGCAATCTGCAGCTGAAGCTTGTCGAGCAGAGTCTCGGTTACGAACGATTGCTGCGCTCCGGTATCGAGACCGAAATGGAGCGGAATCCCCCCTTCGCTCGTGAGCTTCACTACCGGGAGACCGACCCAGAACATGTTGCGATCCGATTCCCGCCGGGATCTGGCGGGGTTTCTTACTCGAAGTGTGCTTCTCTCGTAATCGACGTCCAGGTCGAGCTGTCGAATGACGTCGAAGCCAACGATGCCGTCGATCTTGACGTGGCCACTGAACTCGATGGGCTTCGCTTCCCGCATTTGCATCAGCGCTTCGTCGACGATCATCGTCGGGGCGTTCCGCACCTGCACCGAGCCGATGTCGAGCTCGGGAAGCAGCGCCGGGTGTGCTTTCACCCTTCCGGTGCTCGTGACGATCTCGAGCGTATCGGCCGTCAGTGGCACGATGTTCAAATCGTGGGCGACATCCGAGGCCAGCATTGTCATGCTCGAGCCCGTGTCGAGCCAGAAGTTGTAGTCCTTGTTTCCGATCCTGACTGGAACGAGTGGCGTTCCCGCCACTGAAATCGACATCGGCAGTAGAACCGACTGCGCACGAAACGTAATGGTCTTCGCCGGAACGTTCTTGAACGCGATCGCCCACCGTTCAATGCTTGCTTTGTCGGCGCGCTCGCCTTTCGGCTCCGATGGATCGTTCCTCAGAGCAGCGAGTGCCTCCCATTTCTCCTGATACTGCAAGGTCGCGGTGTAAATCACTCTCGATCCAGCGCGGATGATCGAGTCCGTCGCCGTTTTGCGCAGCTCCGCAAACCCACGCTCAGCTTTGTCGAGATCTCCAGCCATCAGACTCCCGAGAGCTTCAGCGAACTTCTTTTCGGACTCAGTTCGCGCGACTTCCGCTGCTTCAGCTGGACGAAGCTCGGCCAACGCCTCCCAATAGCTGATTCGGCTCGCGGGTCGAAGGGGAGTTGGTGCATGGATGCACGCGGTTGTGGCACCAGCCGCAATCATGACGGCGTACCCACGCCATTTCGCGGACTGGCGCGACCAGTGCGTAGCTCTCAAGAGTCGATTCATGTGACTGGGCACAAGCTAGGATGCTGCACACCGATACACCACACGAATCTCCTGCTGCTAACGTCCACCTCGGCACGGCCGGCTGGAACATCCGGCGCGAGCACGCCGACAGGTTCTCGAGCGAGGGCACGCACCTCGCCCGCTACGCGAGCCTGTTCAACGCGGTCGAGATCAATTCGTGCTTTTATCGACCTCACCGCTTTACCACGTACGAACGGTGGGCCGGCTCAGTGCCGGAAGATTTTCGCTTTGCCGTCAAGCTGCCCAAGGTCATCACCCACGAAGCGAGACTCGCCGGCGCGGTTCCCGCGCTGGAGCGATTCCTCGAAGAGACCTCTGGGCTGGGAGCGAAGCTGGGGCCCATCCTCGTCCAGCTTCCACCGAGTTTCGCCTTTGACGCCGCCCTCGCTTCTTCTTTCTTCGCCGATCTGCGAACGCGCTTCAATGGCGATGTCGTGTTCGAGCCAAGGCACGAGTCGTGGTTCACTCACGATGTTGAAGAAATGCTCCTTCAGCACAGGATTGCGCGGGTAGCCGCCGATCCGGCGCGAGTCGCTCAGGCTGCCGAGCCGGGTGGCTACGGTGAGATCGTGTACATCAGACTCCACGGTTCACCACGGATCTACTACTCGGCTTACCCGGTGGAATTCCTCGAGCGCGTCTCGCAAACAATCGAGGAGTGCGCGACACGGGGGATTCGCACGTGGTGTATCTTTGACAATACCGCGCTCGGCGCCGCGACGTCCGATGCGCTTACCGTGAAATCAAATCTGCTGGACAGTCGGCGAGTGACTAGATGAGCGACAAGATCGAAAAGAGCGACGAAGAGTGGCGGAAGCAGCTCACGCCGGAGCAATACCGAATCGCGCGACAGAAGGGAACCGAGCGCGCTTTTACCGGGGAGTACAACGACAGCAAGCAGCCTGGTACTTATACCTGCGTTTGCTGTGGCACGCCGCTATTCGAATCGGACGCGAAGTTCGACTCCGGCACCGGATGGCCAAGCTTCACGACACCGGTGAGCGACGAAAACGTGCGCACAGAATCGGATAGCAGCCTGTTCATGCGGCGCACCGAAGTCCTGTGCGCCAAATGCGATGCCCATCTTGGCCACGTCTTCGACGATGGTCCCGGGCCTACGCACCAGCGGTTCTGCATCAACTCCGCTTCACTCAAGCGGGAAGACAAATAGCGGTCGCTGAAAGTTCTACCGCGGAATGATTCCTACGACGACAGGCGCGCTTTCGTTTCCATTCCTGTCCACGGCCGAAACACTGACGGCGTCCGGCTCGCTTCCTCCAGGGTAACGGGGAAGCATGAAGAATCTCTGCAGGCCCGGCACAACTTCGGTCGACCACTCGGTTCCCGTGTGAGCGCGGATCACCCAAAGCCATGTAGCCTCCGCTCCTTGTGGCTGGAGCGATAAGGTACTCGCGCCAGTTCCCGCATCTCGGCCGGTCCGCACGATAGGAGCAACTGGAGGAACGCTGTCCAGCCACGTGGATGCGGGCACGAGTGCCCTGGTCGCGTAGGGTCCAGCCGCCAGTTTCTCGGGAAGACCGTCGCGACCGTACATCAAGGACCGCATGCTGAAGTACACGTTGCCGGTGGCTCCCGGCTGTGCGCGGGTTAGCGCGATCTGATCGAGCAGCTCCTGAGCAGGCCATCCACTCGGCGTGCCGGTGACTTTGTCGACGTAGTTGCCGATCCACATGTGCCTGCCTTTGGCGTTCTGCTGGACCCACCACGGAAGCAGTATCGTGTAGCTCAGATCGGGATGGTAAGTCGGCCAGTACAGCTGCGGCGTGAAATAATCCGCCCAGCCATTCAGAATCCACTTTCTTGAGTCGCCGTAAAGCTCCGCGTATGAATCGAAGCGCCCTCCCATCGTTGGTGGGTACCCCGGACGCCACGTTCCGAACGGACTGATCCCGAACTTCACCCACGGCTTTGTTGCTTTGATGCGGACGTACACCTGGTGGATCAGGCTGTCGACGTTCTCCCGCCGCCAGTCATCTCTGCCAAGATTTCCACCGGAATTGAGGTAACGCCGGTAGCTGCCCGCATCGGGGAAGTCGATGTTGCGCCCACGCCTGTCTTTTTCCTTGTACGGATAGAAGTAGTCGTCGACATGAACGCCGTCGATGTCGTAACGCGTGACGACGTCGAGTATGACCTTGATCGTGTGCTGTCGAACGGCCGGCTCTCCCGGATCCATCCACAGGTGCTTTCCATACTTCTTCACCAGCTCCGGATTCGTGACGCTGATGTGGTTCGGCGAGATTGCTGATCTTGCTGAGGGATGTCTCGCCCGATAGGGATTGAACCACGCGTGCAGCTCCAATCCGCGCTTGTGCGCTTCGTTCACGGCGAACTCGAGCGGATCGTACCACGGGCTCGGCGCTCGCCCCATTTTCCCGGTCAGGTACTCCGACCACGGCTCGTACGGCGAAGCATAAAGCGCATCGGCGGACGGTCGTACCTGCAGAATCACGCCATTGAGCTTGAGCGCGACTGCGCGGTCGAGCATCGCGAGGAGCTCGTCCTGCTGCTCCCGTGTCGAGAGCCCCGGCGCCGACGGCCAGTCGATGTTGTCGACTGATGCCACCCACACGCCCCTGAACTCGCGTCGAATCGGCGGAGGCGGAGTCAGGTTCTGTACGGAATTTACAGGCGGTTGACCGCACGCGGTGTCAAAGCCGGTGAGCACGAAAAATGACAGGAGCACCAGGCGGGGCAGGATTCTTGGCATAGGAGAGGAATGTAAATCAGATGCGCGCCAAACGGCTGCTGCTCGAGTCGAAGCAATGAAAAAAGCTCTCCAGATAGCGCTTGGCATAGTCACGAGCGTCGGCGGATTCCTCGAGATCGGATCGGTCACCACGGCCATTCAGGCAGGCGCTGCCTTCGGCTATCAGCTCCTCTGGGCACTTCTACTCGGCACCATTTGCCTGATCTTCCTGGTCGAGATGTCCGGCCGGTTTGCCGCCGTGAGCAAGCACACGATCGTCGACGCGACCCGCGAGCGATTTGGATTTCCGTTTTTCTTTGTCGTGCTCGTGGGGATGGTCCTCGTCGCATTCATGGTGCTGGTTGCGGAGCTCGGAGGAATCGGCTTATCGCTCCAGATCTTGACCGGCCTCGGATTTCCGTGGTGGGCAATTCCCGTCTCGTTCGTTGTGTGGCTCCTGATGTGGAAGGGCACTTTCAGCTTGATCGAGAACGGCGTGTCGTTGCTCGGTCTTGTCACGCTCTCTTTCGTCGTTGCTGCCGTGAGGCTCCACCCCGACTGGGGCGGCGTTGCACATGGGCTCGTGCCTACCTTTCCCAACGACCAGAAGGCGAAGTACGGGTTTTTAGCCGTGAGCATTCTCGGCGCATCCATTTCTCCATACCTGATGTACTTCTATTCATCCGGCGCGATCGAAGACGAATGGGATGAGAGCTACATAGCCGTCAATCGCGCCGTCGCGACATTGGGAATGAGCTTTGGCGGGCTGCTTTCGATGGGAGTGCTCGTAACCGCCGCTCTGGCGCTCAAGCCGAACGGGATCCACGGTGAGACGTTCGAGCAGGCCGCTCTTCTCATGACGACCGCGTTCCCCAAATGGGGACTCTTTCTTTTCGCTGCGGCAATGCTGGTCGCCTGCCTCGGTGCGGCTCTGGAGATATCGCTCGCAATCGCCTACTTCTTTGCTCAGGGCTTCGGTTGGAGCTGGAGTCAGGACCTCGTTCCATCCAAAAACGCGCGGTTTTGTTTCACGTACACGATCATAATTCTGGTCGCTACCGTCCCGCTGCTCCTTGGTGTCGATCCGATCAAAGTGACGATGATGTCGATGGCCCTGACGGCCGCAACACTGCCGCTGGCGATCTTTCCATTTCTCTTTCTCATGAACGACCCGATCTATCTCGGCGAGCACCGCAACGGATGGGTCAGCAACTCGATCGTTGCAGTAATCATCGTGATCTCGTTCGTGTTGGCGTTGATCTCCATACCGCTCGAGATAGTCGGAGGCTGATACATGGATCTGGTGCGCGATGTACTCGATAAGAAGCTGGTGGACAGCGAGCATTGCGAGATGGGCCGTGTCGACGGGCTCGTGATGAGCCTTGAAGAACATTCACAGCCTCGGATCACACACATCCAGATCGGTGGGACGACACTGTGGATGCGAGTCCACCCTGTGCTCGGCAATTTGGCGGCGAAGCTCGCTCGCAAATGGGGTCCGCGGCGTGCTGAGCCGGTGAGGATTCCTTGGTCGCGTGTGCTCACCGCCGGCAGGGACCTCAAGCTGCATGTCAAAGCCCGTGAGACCGGAGCAATAGACTGGGAGATCTGGATCGCGCGTCACATCATCGAACGGATCCCAGGCGGCGGACACGAGGAAGCGGAGTAAGATGGAAATCAACGTCGAGCTTCTCATCGGAACGAAGGTGCGCGATGTCAACGGCAAGAGCGTCGGCCGTATCGAGGAGATTCGCGTCGAGCGCGATGAAAAGGCGTGCCTCGTGGATGCTTACCTCATCGGCGCCTCGGCCTTGATGGAGCGATTGTCGGCTTGGACTCTCGTTCGTCCCATCGGGCGATTCCTGCACAGCCGCAAGCTCTATTCGCTGTATCGGGTACCTTGGCAGGACATGGACCTGAGCGATCCACGTCATCCGCGTCTCCGCATAGCTGCGAGCGATCTCCGGCACGCGAAGTGAAACGAATTCGCTGATCATGAGCATCACGACCACGAATCCCGGCACAGGGAAAACCGTTCGAACCTTCGAGCCCTATTCCGCCGCTCGAGTCAATGAGTCGATCGATCGCGCGGTGGCCGCTTATCGCAAGCATCGGAAGAGTTCGTTTACCGAGCGCGCGGCACGAATGCGCGCCGCGGCGGGGATTCTCGACGCGGAATGTCGCGAGCTTGGCCGGTTGATGACGCTGGAGATGGGGAAGCCCTTCAAGGCGGCGATGGCGGAAGCGGAGAAGTGCGCGACAGCGTGCCGCTATTACGCGGACAACGCGGAGCGTTTCCTCGCGGACGAGCCAGTCAAGATGGAATCGGGTAACGCCTGGGTGGCGTTCCAACCCATCGGCGTCGTTCTCGCCATCATGCCGTGGAATTTTCCCTTTTGGCAGGTGTTCCGCTTTGCGGCGCCGGCGCTGATGGCCGGCAACGTTGGCATTCTCAAGCACGCGTCGAACGTCCCTCAATGTGCTCTGGCCATCGAGGACATTTTTCGCCGCGCCGGTTTCGTCGAAGGAACGTTTCAAACTCTGCTCATCGGCTCCGACGCCGTGGAAGGAATCATTGCCGACACGCGAATAGCTGCGGTCACTCTCACCGGAAGCGAAGGAGCGGGGCGGTCGGTCGCGAGCGCGGCTGGGAAGAATCTCAAGAAATCGGTCGTCGAGCTCGGAGGTAGTGATCCTTTCGTCGTGATGCCGAGCGCGGATCTCGATGCCGCGGTGTCCACTGCCGTGACCGCGCGGATGATCAACAACGGTCAGTCCTGCATCGCAGCGAAGAGATTCATCGTCCACGAAAAGATCTACGATGTCTTTCTCGAGGCATTCGTGGCTCGGGTCTCCGCCGTCAAAGTCGGAGACCCAATGGACGAGACAACGGAGCTCGGTCCATTGGCTACCGCGGCAATCCGCGACGAGCTGGATGCGCAGGTAAAAGCGTCCGTTGCAAAGGGCGCTCGGCTGCTCACCGGTGGAAAGAAGCTGGACCGGGAAGGCTATTACTACGCGCCTACGGTTCTCGCGGACATACCGGCGGATGCACCCGCCGCGCGCGATGAGCTTTTCGGTCCGGTTGCCTCGGTGTTCAGGGCAAAGGATCTGACCGACGCGATTGCGATCGCCAATGGCACGACTTTCGGCCTCGGCGCATCCGCCTGGACGCGAGACGACGCGGAACGGGATCGCTTCGTCGCCGAAATCGAATCTGGTTTGTTGTTCATCAACGGGATGGTGGCGTCCGACCCGCGTCTTCCATTCGGAGGCGTCAAGAACTCCGGATTCGGCAGGGAGCTCGGCGCGTTCGGCATCCGCGAATTCGTCAACATCAAGAGCGTGCGCGTGATGCCAGTTGAGGGCGCGAAAGGATCCAAAGGCTCCGCGACCGAGTGATCAGCGGTCGATCATAGCTCCATCACGAATCGGACGTCAGGATCGATCGCGGACTGTGCGTCGCGTCTGGTCAGCCACGAGACGACGAAGAAGACCAGAAAAGACGATACCATCGCGATAGCTGACGCGGTCACACCGGCCGGAAATGTGAACGCTTTCAGGTAGGCCGCTGTCTCGAGCGAGAGCGTGATGACGAGACCGGTTACGATCGACGCGATTGCTCCCTCTCGCGTCGCGCCTTGCCAGTTGAGTCCGACGGCGAGTGCGGGAACCAATGTAGACGCGAATAGTCCCCACCCGAATATCCCGAGAAATGCCACCATCGTTCCCGAGAGCTGCGCTGTAATCGCAGCCGCGACCGCGATCAGAATCGTAACTGCCCTCCCCCAGCGGAGCTCGTTCTTCACGCGTCTGCCAAATGCCACCGGCAAATCGTGGCTGACGATGGCCGCTCCAATATTGATGAAAGAGTTGGCCGCGCTCATCGTCGCCGCGGCGATTCCCGAGAACACCAGCGCTGCCAGAATGATTGGCGTTGCGTTGAGCAGCAGGCTCGGCGTCGCCTGATCGGGGCTCGCGAGCGGCGGTAGTCGCCCGCTCAGCACGAACGCCTTCACACCGATTCCAACGCTGAAATACAACAGCAGCACGAGCACGAGACCGAGTGTCTTGAGCAGCGGATACCATTTGAGCTGGAGCGGATCGCGGAGCATATAGTACTTGTGCACTGCCTGTGGCTGTCCAAGAGAACCCATCGAGAAAACGAAGAAGAAAGACAGCGCGGCGAGTGGTGTCAGCTTTCCCCAGGGGCCGAGGAAAGTGGGATCGTGCGCGAGTATGGTGCGGGAGATGTCCCCGAGTCCGCCACCGAATTCCAGCACAAAGAGAAAGACGAGAACCGACGCTATCGCCATCAGCGTTCCCTGGAACACGTCGTTGTAGATCCCCGCGAGAATTCCACCCGACGCTGAATACGCGAGCGTCACTCCCATTCCGATCCAGATCCCCCAGCCGAGTCCCACCCCGAAGATCGAGTTGATCACGACTCCCATCGCAAGCGCGTTTGTCGCCATGTAGCCGACGATCCCGACGAGCATCGCGATTGCGGCGAGACCTTGAGCTGCCGGAGACCGGTAGCGAGCGCCGATCGCGTCAGGAACAGTGATCAGGTTTCTCGCTTCACCGAGCAGACGCATTCGCTTCGCCAGCACCCAGGCGCCCATGACATTCGTGACCGCGGCTGGAAGCACGATGTACATCGCGCCGAGACCGACCGCGTAGATGAACCCGGGACCGCCGATGAAAGCGAAACCGGACACCGATACCGAGACGGATGCGACTGTGAGCGCAAGGAGGCCAATTCCCTTTCCAGCCACGAAGAAATCGCTCGCGGTGCGCGTTCTTCGGGCGGCCCAAACGCTGATCCCAACGATCACGGCGAAATAGATCACTCCAACGGCTATGATCACGACGACTGGCCTTCACTGCGTGCTTTGTTCTCGCGCCCAAGCTCGCGCACTCGCTCGACATCTTCGGCGTTGAGAGTCTGTGTCTCGAACGTGAGCGCATATGCTACTGGAAGTACTATGATCGGAAGAAGTCCGATGCCGTAAATCACGATCGCCGCTCGCGCTGGCAGCCCGAGCCAGAGTTTGCTGAGCGGGCTCTCGGTTGCTGGCAGCGCGAGCGCGGCACAAAAGCCGATCGCCAGGACAGCAACGACGAACGCAAATGGATATTTGAGCGGGCCTATTCCCATCCGTCCGCGAGCGGCGCCTAGAATCATGATGGCGCCGAGCGCTACCGGAATTCCGAGGGCGAGGAGCCACGGCGCCCACGTCGGTGTCCCTCGAGGCAGGAGTGCCGCCGCGTATCCGACTGCGATCGCGGATATTCCGACGATTAGCGCACCAAGGGAGGCGCGGCGGGTCATGTCTAGAGTTTTCTGGGCAACCGGCTCAGGCATCCGCTCGGGGCAAGAGGGCAAGCAACGCGAAGGTAGCGAGCCAATGCTCGCCCATGTAGTCGCCGGCGACATACGGTAAGCTCGCCGCGAGATGCGTATCAGCGGCTTCGAACGCAATCTTGCGCCGGGGATCACTAGCCGGCCAACTGGATGCTATCGAGCGCCAGCACCACGCACGACTGAGATTCAATCCATCGAGATGAGCGATCTTGCCGTCGCTGCGATCGCTCACAATCGCGGGGGTGAACAGCGTCTCGGGTTGCCGATTCGCCAGCCGCGGCAGAAAACGATCGAGCCAGCTCGAGAACTCAGCGGCATCTAACGCTCTTCGCATGCACTCGGCCTCCATCAGTGCCGAGGAAAGAAAATCATCTCCGCCGGGCTCCCACGCCTGGCAGTCCGAATCTCGCCCGTACCAATCGTGAGCTTTTGTAACGAGCAGTGTGCGGAGCTTCGTGTTGCTCGCGGCGTTGGCGTACTCGAGCGCCAGAGTCACAGCGAAGGCGCTGTTAAAGTGCGTCCCAACCCGAGTCGGATACGTTGCCTTGGGAAGAAACGTGAGGAAGCGATCCACAAACGCGGAAGTAAGGGGCGCCAACGCCTCACCCCATTTCCTCGCGCGCTCGCTTTGGTGTCGATCCAGCTCGGCGGCAAGCATTAGAAGCCACGCCCATCCGTATGGCCGCTCAAACGTCCTCCGCAGTGGTTGATCGAGGTAGTCGACCTCTGCGTCCACTTTCGAAACAGTGAGCTGGGCATCGAATAGTTTCTCGATCTTGGGCGCTTCTCCGATGTCGGGGAAATGCCGCAGCACAGTCGCGAGCAGCCAGTACGCGTGTACGCATGAATGCCAATCAAAGCTTCCGAAGAACACTGGATGCAAGTCTCGAGGCTCTCTCAAATCCAGAGGGCCGTTCAGAACGTGCTGGATGTGGTTCGGGTATTCCCGTGTCGCGTGCTTCAGCGCGAGCCCTGCGAATTTCGAAGCCATCGCGGGCGTGAGAGTCGTCGCGGTCAATGCCTGAAGACCAGGAAATACATCAGGAGGATGTTGGCGGCGAGAAGCATTAGCGCGGTCGGTATCTGCACCTTGATCACAGCGTTCTCGTCCGGGAGCTCGAGCAGGGCGGTGGGGACGATGTTGAAGTTCGCCGCCATCGGAGTCATCAGCGTCCCGCAGAATCCCGACAACATTCCGATCGCGGCCATGATCGTCGGATCGCCCCCGAATCGGTGCACGATCAACGGAAGACCAATCCCCGCCGTCATGACGGGAAAGGCGGCGAATGCGTTCCCCATGATCATCGTGAAGACTGCCATCCCGATCGTGTAGGTTAGAACGACTACCAGGGCGTTATCGAGCGGAATCCAGCGTTCGGCGATTCCCGTCACGACGTTGCCGACACCGGCGATTGCGAATAACGCTCCGAGCGCCGCCAACATTTGAGGCAGGACCGCGGCCCACCCAACGGCGTCGAGTAATCGTCGCGCTTCCTTGATCGGAGCGAGGAGTGGAGGCTTGAGCATCGCCATCCCGACTCCGAGAGCGATAAGAGTCGCTACCGCGAGCGAGATCACCGTCACCTGCTTCAGATCGACGATTGGAAATCCATTTACGTTGATCCTCTTGAAAAAGATCGTGCCGAGCATTGTTACGAGCGGAATCGTAAGAGCGGGGATGAACAGCTTGTTGCCCCACTTCTGGGCGCTCGCCTCCCGTTCTTCTTTCGTCGCGCTCTCCTTTTTGCCTTGGCCGAGCCCACGAATGCTCGCCACCAGAACCATCGCAATCACCAGGAAACCGTTGACGATGTCCGGCAGGTACGTGCCGGCGAGGAACGTGAGAGCGTAGATCCCCCAGAACGCGGTGTTGTTGAAGCGGCGTGGGTTGCTGGCGTCACGCGCGTTGACGATTGCGACGCCGGCCATCATGAGTCCGGCAAGCCAGTAGATGTGCTCGAGCGTGATCACGCCTTGTCAGTCTCTCGCGAAAGATCCGCGCGCAGCGACCGATCGAGCAGCAACAGTCTCGTGCAGTGGATTACGAAGGCACAGATAGCGGTTGGAATTGCCCAGATCGCGAGCTGTGTCGGCTCAACTAGAATTCCGTTCTGTTCGAGGAAGCCCCTGATGAGAAGTATCGAGCCGATTGCGATGAAGATGTCCTCACCGAAGAAGAGGGCGATGTTGTCCACCGCGGCCGTATGTGCCCGGATTTTGTGTCGCACTCTCTCTGGAAGCTCGCCGTACTGGTTCTCAGCCGCGCCTTCCGCCATCGGCGCGATCAGTGGGCGCACCATCTGCGCGTGCCCGCCCAGCGATGTGAGGCCGAGCGCGGCGGTAATCTGGCGGATCGCGAAGTAGACGAGGAGAACCCGTGATGCAGTAGCAGCGCGCAGGCCCGCGACGACACCGCGGGCGCGCTCCTTCAATCCTGCGTGCTCGAGCAGCCCAATCACTGGGAGCACCAACCAGACGATGGCGACGTAGCGGCTGGTGATGAATGCTTTGCCGAACGCGGCTACGACGGCTAGCGGGCCCAAACCGCTCGCGATTCCCGTCGCCAGTCCCGCGACCGTGACGACGAGAAGCGGATTGATCCGGAGGACGAATCCGATGACGACTATGACGATGCCGACGAGAGTGAGCATGAGCGGTGGTGGCTTGGCCGCTCAAGTATACTGAAGACTCAGTTCTCCCGTGTTCAGGCGGGCATCAGGTCCGCTTTGCCGATGAGCGGTGATGAAACGATTTCCTGCTCCGCAGTCTTGTCCGGCTTGAACACCAGCATCGATATTCTGGCGGAGTGCATTATCGCGTCAGCGACGCTGCCATGAAGCATTCGGTTGAGTCCCCCGCGTCCGTGCGTCGCAATCGCGATCAGGTTAGCCTTCTCGCGATTGGCAAAGTCGCCAATGGCGCCGGCGATATTTTCGCTGATCACGATGTCTGTCGTTACCAGCACGCCCGAACGACGCAGTTTGCCGGCGATCCGGAACAGATATGCCTGCGCGGCTGCGATGTCCTTATCCCACCATGGCAGGCTGGGATCGACTATCTCCTTCTGCGAGTACGACTGGGGAACGAGAACATTGAGGAGCGTGATTTCTGCGTCCTCGAGGCTCGCCAGCATCAGCACCCGCGGGAGAATCTGCTCAGCGAGCGTCGACCCATCGAGTGGAACGAGTATTCGCCTGAACACCTCGCGGACCTGCGGGTTCAGATAGCTAGTTGAGGGCTTCACGACCAGGACAGGAATCGTGGTGTGGCGAATCAGCGAGTCGGTTACGCTTCCCAATGAGAGCCTGGAAATGCCGCTGCGTGCGTGAGTGCTGATTACGATCAGATCGACGTCATTGCGTCGGGCGTAGCCCTGAAGCACATCGTTGACTGGACCAGCGTGCAAATCGACGCTGATGTCTGCCTTCGATGTAGTTCTGCACTCTGCTGCCAGCGAATAAAGCTCGCTCAAGGCCTTGTCGCGTTCGCTGCGCGCGAGATCGGGTGCGATGGGCGTGCCATCGGGTGTTCCCGACGCTCCAAAGAATGACCCAGTCGCGAGAACGCGCACCAGGCGGATCTTCGCATCACATCGCTCCGCCATTCTGAGCGCGACCCGGATCGCCTCGCGGTCGAATCCCGAGCCGTCGGTTGGGACCATGATCACCTTATACATGGGGATCTCCTAATTGCCCGGCTTCTTGCACGGGCTGTTTTGTGAATCGATCGTCAGTATTGCGGTCCCGATTACCGGCATCGTGCTCTCGATCTTCGCCGGCAATCTGCAATCATCATCGGTCAAGTGAATCCGGATGATGCCCTCACCCTTGTAGTGTCGCGGATCGCGCACGTGCATCTCGACCAGGATCACCCGCAGCTCTCCCATCGGTGTCGGAATGACTTCGCGGCGGATGACGTTGACCGTTACCGGGTTTCTGGCGGTGTCGAAATGGCGGTCGAAGCGATACGTCGCGCCCGGAGTCAGTGGAAGCGTGCGGATGAAATACATGAAGGAAAGCTCGTCCAGTGGTGTGCTAGTCGGGCTTTGGCTGATTACACCCTTTGCCGATTTCCACTCTTTCTGATCGGGGAATAGATCGACTGCTTCGTCGTTCCGCGTTAGAGGATTCGCCTCGTGCTTGAAGTACCGCAGCGAGGAGCCCCGGAGCGGATCGAACCACGATGAGCTTCGGCTGACCGCGGTGAGGAACGCGATGCGAATCTTCGAGTCGAACCGCAGGACGTAAGTGCTCGTTCCGCGGACATCGACCGGCCCTTCGATCCACATCGTTGCTGTTCCGATCTTGCCGCCGGTTCCGACACGGACTTCATATGTAAGCTTCTCGCCAACGGAGAAGGGCAGAGCGGCATTCCCGATGCGCGCCGGAGTTCCGGCGCAAACGCCGACCGCGGCAAGAGCAATCAACCCAGGTTGACGGAGCTTGACGGCCCAGCCTGAGCCTGGGGGGACGTAAGTCGCTGATGCCGGAACTATAGAGAGCGGTAGCATGCCCACAAGATGCGGCTACCTCGTCCGGCGGATTGTCAGGGAGCGGGATTCAATGTTGTAGGGGTTTCCCTCAAAGAAGCATGGGGATTCCGCGTCGAAAGTTCAGCGACATTCCCGCGAAGCTTCGGGTGAAGTCCGACAGTTGGGCTCCCCCACTACTCGTATCCTCATAGCACGAAGCAACCGTGTCTCACACACTGAGGATACAAAGATGAGAAAGACTCTATTGACCATTGCAGCCCTTGCGACGGCGGCCACTACCGCCGGAGCACAGAGTGCGAGCGCGATTCGACTCCGCCTCCTGCCCGGTACAGAGCTGAGCATCTCAGGGACATCCAATGTCCATGATTTTCACTGCAAGACCAACAGGATCAACGCTTACATAGATGTAGATCCGGGTTACACCAAGGACTTGACCAAAGTCACACGCCCGATCGTAAGCGTGAAAGTGAACATCGCCGTAAAAAGTCTGTCGTGCGGCAACAAGAAAATGGATGAGAACATGTACGCCACACTCAAGGCTGATCAGAACCAGTTGATCAGATACACCTTGTCCGGCTACGACATCCTCAACGGAAGCGCTACTGCTTTCGCCGCCAAGACGAACGGAACGCTGACGATCCTGGGCAAGGACAAGACTGTAGCCATGAAAGTCGACGCCACGCGCCTCGCTGAAGGCAAAGCGACCGCCGAGGGCGAGGAAACGCTTCTCATGAGTGACTTCGGCATCAAGCCACCGAGCTTCATGTTCGGAACGATGAAGGTTGGAAACGAGGTCAAGGTCAAGTTCAATCTGACCGTCGGCCCCGAATTGATTGCCCAGCTCACCGCAGCCACCCAACGCTGACCCGCAACTACACGAGATCAATACAGGAGATGACCATGAAACGCTCTATCGTAATCCTTGGCGCCTTGTTCGGGACGGTCGCATTCGCGCCCAGCTCGAGCGCCCAGGGCCTAAGCAGGATGACTGTCGGTATCCCCGCGCCAAGGTCGGCGACCACCGACACCACCGTCGCACCGGAAAACACCGTGCTGGTGATTGCCGTGCCCGAATCGGTCACGATCGACACTGTGAAAAAGATCGCCGCCGCGAAGGGGATCAGTCATTTTCTCTCCACCGCGCCCGGCATTCAGATGCAGAACTACCGTCCCGAGGACAAGCGTGGGATCAACGTCTTCGAGGCACCCAAGGATGAATCGCTTGCCTACGAGGGATTCAAGCTCCAGTGGGGAGCCGCGTTCACCCAGCAGTTCCAGGGCCTCGACCACAGCAACACCGCGGATCCTGTCCTGGTCACTACAGCTGGCGTCACGACCAATACGAATCAGCTGATTCGTGTAGGGCACGGTCCCAACAACGCGACAGCCAATCTGTACCTGAATGGTCAGCTCGCACGCGGTATTCGTGTCGCGATGACGACCTACTCCTCGGCCCGGCACCACAACGAGACATGGGTCAAGGACGGTTATCTGCTCATCGATGCTTCGCCGATCGATTGGGCGCCGCTCAACAGCATCATGAAGTACGTGACGATCCGCGCCGGGCACTTCGAGATCAACTACGGAGATGCGCACTTCCGTCGCAGCGACAACGGCAACTCCATCCGCAACCCGCTCGTCGGCAACTATATAATGGACGCCTTCACGACCGAAGTTGGCGGTGAAGTCTACCTCCGCGCCAACGGTTTCCTGGCGATGGCGGGCGTTACCGGCGGCGAAAGCCGCGGGATGATCGCCAATCCCCAGAGACGCGCCCCGAGCTACCTGACGAAGATCGGTTACGACAAGCAGTTCAGCGAGAACTTCCGCTTCCGGCTCACTGGTTCGGAATACGCAACCGCAAGCTCGGTAAGCAACACGCTGTTCAGCGGCGACAGAGCTGGATCGCGGTACTACGACGTGCTGCAGAACACAGCCTCGACCGAGACCGCGCAAGCCTGGTCCGGCGCGATCCAGCCGGGTATGAGCAACAGCATTCACTCGTACGTCATCAACCCGTTCGTCCAGTTCCGAGGCTTCGAGTTCTTCGGCAATTTCGAGAGAGCAAAGGGCCGGGCCGCTACTGAAACGGCCAACCGCACCTGGAACCAGAACGTTGGAGAAGTGGTGTACCGCTTCCTTCCGGATCAGCGGCTGTACGTTGCCGCGCGGTACAATACCGTCAAAGGTCAGCTGACCGTCGGCACACCCGATGTCTCAGTGAAGCGGAGCCAGTTCGGCGGCGGTTGGTTCCTCACGCCGAACCTCCTCACGAAGCTAGAGTACGTCGATCAGAAGTACCTCAACTTCCCCACCACCGACATTCGCAACGGCGGAAGGTTCAAGGGATTCATGGTCGAAGGTGTAGTTGCCTTCTGATCCACAAGTTGTTGCACTCTGATCGACAAGAAGCGCCGCGGACCAAATCCGCGGCGCTTCTTGCACCTACTCACGACTACGCGTCACGGGAAGAGTGAAGGACGCGGTCGCTCCCTCACCAGGCTTGCTCTCGATCCATATTCGACCGCCGTGTCCTTCGACGATTCCCTTCGCGATTGCCAGCCCGAGCCCTGCCCCCTCCCTGTCCGTGCGGGACGACTGCCAGTAACGATCGAACACCATTGGCAGCTGCTCCGGTGAGATCCCGGTGCCGGTGTCGATGACGGAAACAACGACCTCATCGCCTGTTGATCGGGTGCGGATTGTGATCTTGCCACCCGTTGGCGTGAACTTGATCGCGTTTCCGACGAGGTTGGAGATCGTTTGTTGAATTCGCTCGGGATCGGCCTGCACCTGCGGCAAGCCTTCTTCCAGCTGCAGCTCCAGTTCGATCGCCTTTTCTTCCACTAGTGGCAGCAGCGTCTGAAGCGATCCGCTCAGCAACGCAGACGGATCGACTGGCTCCTGATGGATGACCAGCTTGCCCGAATCGAGCCGGCTCACATCGAGCAGATCCCTGATCAACCCATCCATCTGTTCTGCCGCCTTCGCGATCAGGAGTATGTTCTCTCTTCGGCTCGTCCCCGCGCCGTTTCCGTCATTGAGTACTGCGCGGCTCAGCATTTTCACCGCCGCGACGGGATTTCTGAGATCGTGGGACACGACAGCCACGATCTCTTCGCGAGAGCGAAGAGCCGCTCTTACCGTGTCAAGCAGGACCGAGTTGTCCAATGCCAGGGCCGCCAAGCGTGCCAAATCCTCCGCGAACTCGATTTCGTCGCGATGAAAACCGCGGTTGCCACGGAATAGACTAAGCACCCCCGCGAGGTGCCCTCGGGCGACCAGTGGCAGAAACAGGGCCGCCTCCGGATTCATCTTTCTCACACCCTCGATGTAAAACTCGCTCGTGCTCGCCTCGATCACGCGAGCTGCGGCATTCGATTGCAGCAGAATCCGAGTTCCCATTACCGCTATCTCAGAGAGCGGATTAGTCGCCGGCGGACGTCTCACTCCGGCCGCAATAATTCTCCGCAATACTTCCTCGATCGTGTGATCCGAGTGCGCTACGGCTCCTGCCTTGTATCCGTCATCGATGCGGCTCTCGAGAATGCAGCCGTCGGCGAGAATGGGGACTGCAAGGTCCGCGACGTTCTGTAGGACCTCGCCTGAGCCAAACGATGACGCCAATTTCTCTCCAGCCGAGGCAAGAAATGCCTGGCGCTGCTCGAATTTTTTTCGAGTCGAGACATCCCGCAGCACCACCGCGTAGATGACTGTCTCCCCTTGGTGGATCTGCGAAATGGCGGCTTCTGCCGGGAACTCTTCTCCGTGTTTGCGTATGCCTGTGATCTCCCGCCGCTCACCCATCCGGCGAGCAGTCACCTTTGAGCGGTCGAATTCCGCGACCTGCCGAGGGTGACCGGCACGATGCCGCTCCGGCATCAGGATCTCGATCCGCTGCCCGACGACCTCGGCCGACGACCACCCGAAGATTTGCTCCGCGCCGCTATTGAAGAACGTGATGCGCTGGAGATCATCCATGCAGATGATGGCATCCGCTGCGATCCCAACGATCTCAGCGAGAACGTCGTGGGTTATTCGATCGGGCATGCTGTGTAGGGGGTTTCCTTACCGGGAATGTAGCGGTTACTCCCTGAATAATCCTCCATCCCACGACAGAGGTAATTGCGTCGGAATCGTAGCTTCCGTGAACGAATACTGATACCCGGAGACTCGATGTTTGAACGTAATAGCTCAGGCACGCCCAGAGGATTGTTCGCCCAGGCAGGATCTCGGCGGGACTTTTTGCGCAATACAGCGCTGACTGCACTGGCCGGAGGTGCTGTCGCTGGGTGCGTGGCAGATGATTCAGGCGCACAGGTGCCAACGGTTCGCACCGCGGACCACAGCGGTGGCACCACGGCTCCGAATCCCGCGCCGCTTTCTCCCGCCGCCGCGGCCGAAGCGATGGACAAGATGCACGAGGCCGGAGTGAAGGCGTTTCCCGCAAAGACAGCCGGAAAGGGGAATCAGCTTCTCAAACCACGTATCGAGGGCGGCGTAAAGATCTACGAGCTGACAGCGAAGAAAATCCGCTGGGAGACCACGCCTGGCCAGACTGTCGAAGCCTGGGCGTACAACGAGCAGGTTCCGGGACCGCAGATCCGGGTGCGCGAAGGCGACAGGGTGCGGCTGGTTGTGAAGAACGAGCTGCCCGAGTCAACCGCGGTCCACTTTCATGGAGTCGAGGTGCCATTTGATCAGGATGGCGTGCCATTCATCACGCAGCCGCCGATCAAGCCCGGTCAAACCTACACCTACGAGTTCACGGCGCCGAATCCGGGATCGCACATGTACCACTCGCACCATAACGCCGCGACCCAGGTTGGACTCGGACTTCTCGGAGCATTCATCATCGAGCCGAAAAATCCGGCTCCGATCGAGAAAGCCGATCTGGATTACGTGCTCGTTCTCAACGATGGGATGCATGGCTACACGCTCAACGGGAAGAGCTTTCCGGCCACAGAGCCTGTCGTCGCCAAGCTGGGACAGAAGCTCCGCCTTCGCTTCATGAACGAGGGCATGATGATTCACCCCATGCACCTCCACGGGATGCACATGACCGTCATCGCAAAGGATGGTTGGCTCCAGCCCGCGCCATGGAAGTGTGATACGCTGAACATTGCGCCAGGTGAGCGTTGGGACGTGATCGTGAACTGCAACAATCCGGGCACCTGGGCCTTCCACTGCCACATTTTGCCCCACGCTGAGTCGGACCATGGAATGTTCGGCATGGTGACGGCTCTCATAGTGAAGGACGGATGACATGACCGTAAGCCACCACGTTCTTCCGCGCAGAATCACGAAGGCGCATGACCGGCCAACGTCCAGGATTCCATCCTGGGTCAGGGCGATTCTCGCGATACGCCTGCAGACAAAGGTGCTGGGCGTGAACCTCGTCATGCTGGGAATCACCGCCGGAGCTCTTTGGGGGTTCCCGGACGCCGGAGCTGCACGCCCCCAGGACCTGTTCATTGTGTTCGCCGCGTTGGTCGTTGGCGCAGGCGTGAGTTACACACTGGTTCACGTGGCGCTTAAACCGATCGATGACCTCGAGCACATCGCCCGCCGCGTATCGCAAGGCCGGCTCAGTGAAAGAGTTCCACCATCGCTCGTAGCCGACCCGGGACTCGCGCATCTCGCTAAGACTATGAACGAGATGCTCGATACCCTCTCCGCGAGCCGAGAGCGCATGCGAAAGCTCGGCGCCGATGTCGCATACGAACAGGAAAGAGAGCGCGCCGAAGTTGCACGCGACCTCCAGGATTCAGTAGCGCAAACTCTAGCCGCGGCGAGCTTCCAGATCTCCGCCGCAATCAACGACATCGGGAGAGACACAGGTGAGACATACCTGAGGGATGCCCGGGATCTGCTGCGGACGGGGCTCGAGGAGATCAGAAATGTTTCGAGATCGCTGTATCCCCGCGTGGCTGAAGACCTCGGCTTGCCGGCGGCGCTGGAGGCATTGGGAGACGCGACCAGGCAACGCTCCCTGATTGACGTGAAGGTGCGCACGGACATCGTCGGGGTGATAATCCCGGCACAACTTTTCACGACCCTCTACCGTGTCGCACAGGAATCCCTCCGGAATGTCGAGAAGCACGCCGATGCCGGCACGGCAACCGTCTCACTCTCAGCTCGCCCGGGCCTCGTGGAGCTCGAGATCAGCGACGACGGATGTGGATTCGACGGCGAAGTCACAGTGGCGCGAGCCAATTCGGCGCTCGAGCGCATTCGGGAGCGACTCTCGCTCGCAGGCGGAGAGTTGCATATTGATACCACGCGGGACTCTGGCACCCGGGTCGTAGCGCGGATCAGAATGGAGACGGAGGCGGCTTGAAGGATGGCGTGATCACAGTTGTACTGGTTGACGACCACGC
>Ga0193699_10000270_pt1 | contig 23568 bp, 22 predicted proteins | sample L3c2metaG_FD_160095 | JGI IMG/M metagenome (GOLD analysis project Ga0193699, IMG submission 160095) | Soil microbial communities from a riparian zone of the East river system, Colorado, United States - L3c2 | ecosystem: Environmental > Terrestrial > Soil > Riparian zone | place: USA: East...
ATGCGCGAGAGCGAGCTCGAGGCTGCGCCGGTAGCAGCAAGCGAGCAGCTCCGGCTCGCCGCTCGCCCCGCCGTTCCAGACGGGGCCGACGGTGTGGATCACGTGCTTCGCCGCCAGCCGGTAGCCGCGGGTGATCTTCGCGTCGCCGGTCGCGCAGCCGCCGAGCGTGCGGCACTCGCGGAGAAGTTCCGGGCCCGCGGCGCGGTGGATTGCGCCGTCGACCCCGCCGCCCCCGAGCAGCGCGTTGTTGGCGGCGTTGACGACGGCATCCACCGCGAGGCGCGTGATATCGGCTTCGATGGCGCGCAGCCTTGGCGTCACGCCGGCTACAGGAAATGCTTCCCGAGCCACCACGCCAGTCCGGCGATGAAGGCCGAGCAGGGGATGGTCAGGATCCAGGCGATGACGATGTTGCCCGCGACGCCCCAGCGCACCGCCGACACATTGTGCACCGCCCCGACGCCGACAATGGCACCGGTAATGGTGTGAGTCGTGGACACCGGAATGCCGAGAGCTGCCGTGGTGAAGAGCGTGATGCCGCCGCCCGTTTCGGCGCAAAAGCCGTCCACCGGCTTGAGCTTGGTGATCCTCTGCCCCATGGTCTTCACGATGCGCCAGCCGCCGAAAAGCGTGCCCAGCGCGATCGTCACGTAGCAGGCGATGACCACCCAGTATGGGATGTGCTCCCCGGGAGTTGAGAGGCCCGCGGCGATCAGCAGCATCCAGATGATGCCCACGGTTTTCTGCGCGTCGTTGCCGCCGTGGCCGAGGCTGTAGAAAGACGCCGACACGAACTGAAGCCGCCGGAACCATTGGTCCACGCGCGCAGGAGTCGTGCGTACGCAGATCCAGGATACGAGCAGCAACAGAGACGAACCGAGTACGAATCCGAGGAGGGGCGACAGCACGATAAAGATCATCGGCTTCACCAGCCCGCTCACGATGAGCGCGTGCGAGCCCGCCTTGGCGACCGCCGCCCCCACGATGCCGCCGACCAGCGCGTGCGACGAGCTCGAGGGGATACCGTAGTACCAGGTGATCACGTTCCAGCTCAACGCGCCGGTGAGCGCCCCGAACACGACATGGTGATCGACGATCGCGGCGTCGACGATACCCTTTCCCACCGTGCTCGCCACGTGAAGCTCGAAGACGTATAGCGCGGCGAAATTGAAGAAGGCGGCCCAGATCACCGCCCAGTGGGGCTTGAGCACGCGCGTCGAGACGATCGTGGCGATCGAGTTGGCCGCGTCGTGGAAGCCGTTCATGAAGTCGAAGGCGAGCGCGAGCAGCACCAGGAACACCACGATTTCGAAGCTGATCGACATGCGGGGCCGGCCTTGGATCAGGAATTCTCGATGATGATACCCTCGATGATATTGGCCACGTCTTCGCACTTGTCGGTGACCGTCTCCAAGTGCTCGTAGATTTCCTTCAGCTTGATCAGCTCGCGGGTATCGGGCTCGTTGCGGAAAAGCTTCGCCATGGCCGAGCGCAAGACCTGGTCCGCATCGGTCTCGAGCCGGTCGATCTCGCCGCAGATCTTCATGATTTTCTCTGCGTTACCCATGTTGTGGAGGAGGTCGACCGCGGCCTTGACCTTCTCGGTGCAGGCGACGCAGATATCGGCCAGCCGTTTCGCCTCGTCGGGAATCTTGCGGATGTCGTAGAGGAATACGCTCTGCGACACGTCCTCCATCAGGTCGAGGATGTCGTCCATACGGGTGATGAGCTGGTGGATCTCGTCCCGGTCGATCGGCGTGATGAAGGTCTTGTGCAGGAGCTGGATCGTCTGGTAGGTGACGGTGTCGGCCCTGGTCTCGATGGCCTTGATGTTGTGGGCGCGGCTCTGGGTCTCGCCCATGTTGTCCATCATCGCCTTCAGCTCGACCGCCCCTTGCAGGATGAGTGCGGCATGCTCGGTGAAATAGGTGAAGAACCGGCCTTCGTGCGGCATCAGGCGTGCGAACATGCGGACACCTCCGGGGAGAGGAAGGACGAAACGGGGCCGCGCGAATTGTAGCCGACTTGCAGCGGGCGCGAACGGGAGGGCTAGCGGGGCGCCCCGTCGTGATGCACCTGCGGCGCGGCGCGCGGCACGATCGAGCCGAGCACCATGCCTGCGGCTGAGAACCCCAGGCCGATCAGCGGCGGCGGCACGATGGCGTCCGCCGCGGTGAAAGCCGCGATCATCCAGGCGACGAGCCCGAGCACCGCGGACAGGATCGCGCCGGCGTTGTTCGCTCTTTTCCAGAAAATCCCGGCCGCGAGCGGCACCAGCGCGGCCACCAGCGTCACGGTGTAGGCGTTCTGCACCATGTCGTACATCGTCTGCTTCGAGTTCAGGGCGAATACCAGGGCGGCACAGGTGAAGGACACCAGGACGATGCGCAGCGTGAGCAGGAACTGGCGGTCGCTCATCCTGGGGTAGAGCGGACGGATGATGTTCTCGGTGCACAGCGAGGTCGGGGCGATGATCGCCCCGCTCGCCGTCGACAGGATCGCCGAGAGCAGCGCGCCGAAGAAGAGCACCTGTATCCACATGGGCGTGTGGCCCAGGATGAACTCGGGCAGGATGCGCTGCGTCTCGCGGGCATCCTCGGCCGAGAGCAGCTGGCCCAGCGACGGGTCGACCAGGAGCCCGGCGCAGACGATGTAGATGGGCACGAACACGAAGCTGAAGTAGACGACCCCACCGAGCAGGCTGCCGGCGACCGCGGTCCTCTCGTTCTTCGCCGATGTGACGCGCTGGAAGATGTCCTGCTGCGGGATCGATCCGATCGCCAGCGTCAGGAATGCGGTGGTGAAAGCGAGCCATTCCCTGGTGCCGCCCTTGGGCCAGAACTCGAACTTTCCCGCCTCGGCGGCCGTGGCGATGATCTTGCCGGGCCCGCCCGCCATGTCGCCGACGAACCAGCCGATGAGGCCGAGGCCGACGATGATCATGACCGACTGAAAGAGATCGGTCATCGCCACCGACCACATCCCACCCCAGATCGTGTAGGCCAGGACGATGACGCCGCTGATGATGATGCCGGTGTGGAGCGAGACGGCGCCGCCCGTCAGGGTCGAGAAAACGAGGCCGAGCGCGGTCAATTGTGCCGCGGTCCAGCCGAGATAGGAGATGGCGATGATCACGCTGGTACCGAACTCCATGGCGCGACCATAGCGCTTGCGATAGAAGTCGCCGATCGTAAGCAGGTCCATGCGGTAGAAGGCGCGCGCGAAGAGAAGCGCGACGATGACCAGGCACACGGAGGACCCGAAGGGGTCGGCGATGATGCCGCCCAGCCCGCTCTTGGAGAATTCGACCGACACCGAGAGCACGCTTTCGGCGCCGAACCAGGTGGCGAAGACCGTTGCCGTGTTCATGTAGAGAGGCAGGCTGCGGCCGGCGACGACATAGTCCTTGGATGTGTGCACGCGCCGCGCCGCCCACAGGCCGATGGCGATCGTGACGATCAGGTAAAGTACGACGAAAGCGATGAGCATGGCGACGTCTGTTTCGGTGAGGCGCCGGAGCGCCGGGCGATTCTATCCCACGGCGCTTGCGTCCGGTTTTTGGAGAAAACTGAAGGGCCACGAAGGACCGGCTTTGACCCTGCCCGCCTTCCGATCTGAAAGACTCCGCACGATTTCGAAGCGGGTGATTCGCTATCTTTCGGCATCGCCGGCGACAACCGTTGCGGCGAGTCTCGCCATGGTCCTCGCGATCTGCCTGCTGGATCTCGACACCGGCTATGAACTCACGCTGTCGATCCTCTATCTGTTCCCGATTTTCCTCACGACTTGGTTCGTGGGCTTCCCCGCGGGCGTGTGCATGTCGATCGCATCGACGATCGCGTGGTTCTTCATGGACATCTTCGCCGGACACGAGTACTCGCACGCCTTTTACCGCTACTGGGAAGCGCTGATAAAGCTCACGATATTCGTCATCTTCGGCGCAATGCTGAGCCGGCTCAAACTCGCGCTCGCGCGTTCCGACGAACGGCTGCAGCAACAGCGCGAGCGGATGGAGGCGACGGCCAAACTCGTCGCCGTCGGCGAGATCGCCTCGATGCTCGCGCACCAGCTCAACCAGCCCCTCTCTGCGGTGATCAACTACAACAAGAGCTGCCTGCGGCGCCTGAGATCGGGCAACTGGGAGCCCGAGACTCTGGCGGAAATCATGGAGCATGCGAGCCAGGAAGCGGCCCGCGCCGGCACGATCATCCAGCGCGTGCGCGAGTTCGTGCGCAAGCGGCAACCGAGCCGAAGCGCGATCGAAGTCAATTCCGTAGTTGAGGACACCCTCGAGCTCATGCGCAGCGATGCCGCCAAACGCGGTGTCCAGCTGGCATTCGAGCCTGCAGCCGGTTTGCCCCGGGTCGATGCCGACCGCATCATGGTCCAGCAGGTCATCATGAACCTGCTCAGGAACGGGATCGAGGCGATGGACGAAACTCCAGGCGGAGATCGGGAGCTGCGCATCTTCATCGCATTGAGCGACGCACGCCTCGTGCGCATCTCGGTCAGGGATCGGGGCCACGGCGTTCCTGCCGAGTCCGTCGACACCCTGTTCCAGCCCTTTTTCACCACCAAGCGCGAGGGGATGGGGCTGGGGCTGAGCATCTGCCGATCTATCGTCGAGTTCCACGACGGAACGCTCTGGGCGACCCCCAATCCTGACGGCGGCAGCACCTTCCACTTCACCCTGCCTGCGGCGCAGGGACAGGCATGACTCCGGTCGTTCACGTTGTCGACGACGATCCGGGTTTCCGCGATTCGCTGCGCTCGCTGCTGGAGTCGGACGGCCTGACCGTGGAAACCTATGCGGATGCGGGCGAGTTCCTCGGCCGATACCTGCCGGAGCGGCCCGGCTGCCTGCTCCTGGACGTGAGAATGCCCGGAATGAGCGGTCTGCAGCTTCAGGAGGAGCTCCAGAAGCGTCGTATCCAGGTCCCGCTGGTCTTCATCACCGCCCACGGGGACGTTGCCATGGCAGTCGCCGCCGTGCGAAGAGGCGCGCTCGATTTCATCGAGAAGCCTTTCGACGTCGAGGCGCTCATCGGCCTGATTCGGGACGCGCTGGAGAAGGACAAGGAAACGCGCAAGGAATCGCAGCTCCGGACGAGCTTCGGCGCGCGGATTGCGTCGCTCAGCGCACGCGAGCTCGAGGTGCTAGACCGCGTGGTGAAGGGCAAGCGGAACAGGATCATCGCGGAGGACCTCGGCGTCACCGAAAAGACGGTCGAGTTTCACCGCAAGAGAATCATGGGAAAGCTCCAGGTGAAGAACGTGGTGGAGCTCGTCAATTTGGTGGTCCAGCATCGACTGATCGGTCGACCCGGCAGGTAAAGCCTCCTTTCGCAAGCGGCAGGGATCGTCGCGATCCGCCCGCCGTCAAGCTAGGGTATCCCCTAGTTAGGGTCTCCCCCAGTTGCGTGATCATGCGCTCCCGCGCTTAACTCACCTGCTGAAACGCTGCGGCCGCTCCGAACCGGGATCGGCGCTGCGAACGATGGGGGGAGACAACCGCAAATGAGCACATCAGCCGCAGATGCCGCATACATAGCGAAAGGTGAGCGCACCGTCACCCATGCTGAAGAGCGGCGAGTCATCGTCGCTTCGTCCGTCGGCACGGTCTTCGAGTGGTACGACTTCTATCTGTACGCGACGCTCGCGCCGTTTTTCGCGGCGCTGTTCTTTCCCAAGGGCAACGATACCGCCGCTCTGCTTTCGGCGTTCGCCACCTACGCCGCGGGATTCCTGGTGCGCCCCTTCGGCGCGCTGGTATTCGGGCGAATCGGCGACCTGGTCGGGCGCAAATACACGTTCCTGATCACCATCGTCGTCATGGGCGGCTCGACTTTCGCTGTCGGACTGCTGCCGAAGTTCGACTCGATCGGCTGGGCGGCGCCGATCCTCTTGGTGACGCTGCGGCTGCTGCAGGGCCTTGCCCTCGGGGGCGAGTACGGCGGCGCGGCGACCTATGTCGCGGAGCATTCCCCCGACAACCGGCGGGGCTATGCCACCAGCTGGATCCAGACCACCGCCACCCTGGGATTTTTCCTCGCCCTGTTGATCATCGGAGCGAGCCGCTATTTCATGGACGCCAAGACGTTTGCTGATTGGGGCTGGCGCTTGCCGTTCCTGCTCTCGCTCTTCTTGCTGGTATGGTCGGTGTATATACGGTTGAAGCTCAACGAATCGCCGGTGTTCCAGGCGATGAAGGCCGAGGGCAAGGGCTCGAAGGCCCCCCTGACCGACAGCTTCCTGCGCTACCCGAACAACAAGTACGTACTGCTCGCGCTGCTTGGCGCGACCGCGGGACAGGGGGTGGTGTGGTACACGGGCCAGTTCTACGCGCTCTTCTTCCTCATCATCACGGTCAAGCTCGACTTCCTGACGACCTACGAGCTGATCGGCCTGTCGCTCCTTATCGGGACGCCGTTCTTCATCGTGTTCGGGGCGCTGTCCGACAAGATCGGGCGCCTGAAGATCATCCTGGCGGGCTGCCTGATCGCGGCGGTGACCTACTTCCCGCTGTTCCAGGGGCTGATGCACTACGCCAATCCGAAGCTCGAGCAGTACCAGCAGAAGACCAAGATCACGGTCTCTGCGACCGACTGCAGTTTCCACATATTCATATTGCCGGGTACCCGGTTCACGTCGTGCGACAAGACCAAGGACTACCTGACCAAATCGGGCCTGTCGTTCCAGTCGCTGCCCGCAGTTGCCGGTGCCGACGTGGTCACCAGGATCGGCGACATCGAGATCAAGGGCCACGACGAAGCGCAACTGAAGGACGCGCTCGCCAAGACCGGATACCCCGGCGCGCCCAAGCCCGGCGAGAGCAATTTCTTCATGGTCGAGCTGATCCTGGTGATCATGGTGATCTACGTGACCATGGTCTACGGGCCGATCGCGGCGTACCTGGTGGAGCTCTTCCCGACCTCGATCCGCTATACGTCGATGTCGCTGCCCTACCACATCGGCAACGGCTGGTTTGGCGGCATGTTGCCGCTGCTCGCCACGGCGATGGTGGCGGCTTCGGGCGATATCTACTACGGGCTGTGGTACCCGATCGTGGTGGCGCTGATGTCGCTGGTGATCGGGTCGCTGTTCCTTACCGAGGTCAAGGACCGCTCGATCCACACGCACGAGTGAGGGCACGTGCCAGGCGTGCTTGCGCGCTTGGTTACGCGAAGCTCAATACCGCCGCCCACGCGAGCGCCAGCGCAAGGAGCGTGACGGCAGCGCCGATCAGGCGGTTGCGCCGCCTTTCGAGCTCGAGCAGATCGCCTAGCATCCGCTCGATACGCCCGACGCGGTCATCCGCGAGCGCGCGATGCACAAGGCGCGGCAGCTGCGGCAGCATCGTCGCCCAGCGCGGCGCCTCGTTGCGAAGGGTGCGCAGCAGTCCCTTCAATCCGATCTGCTCGCGCATCCAGTTCTCGAGAAACGGTTTGGCGGTGGTCCACAGATCGAGGTCGGGGTCGAGCTGGCGTCCGAGCCCCTCGATGTTGAGGAGCGTCTTCTGCAGCATGACGAGCTGCGGCTGGATCTCGACGTTGAAGCGGCGCGAGATCTGGAACAGGCGCAGCAGTGCCCGCCCGAAGGAAATTTCCTTCAGCGGCCGGTCGAAGAACGGCTCGCACACGGCGCGGATCGCGCCCTCGAACTCGTCCATTCGCGTATCGGGGGGCACCCAGCCCGCCTCCAGGTGCGCCCGCGCCACGCGGGCGTAGTCGCGCCGGAAGAAACCGAGAAAGTTCTGCGCGAGATACTGCTGGTCCACCTCGGTGAGGGTGCCCATGATGCCGAAGTCGAGAGCGACGTAGCGACCTTCGGGAGTCACCAGGATGTTTCCAGGATGCATGTCGGCGTGAAAGAAGCCGTCGCGGAACACCTGCGTGAAGAAGATCTCGACGCCCGTGCGCGCTAGCTTCGGAATGTCCACGCCTTGCCGGCGCAGTTCTTCCACCTGGCTCACCGGCGTGCCGCGCATCCTCTGCATGGTCATGATCGTGCCCGTGCACCAGTCCCAGTACACCTCCGGCACGGCGAGCAGCGGCGAGTCGGCGAAGTTCCGGCGCAGCTGGCTTGCATGCGCCGCTTCGCGCATGAGGTCGAGTTCCTCGGACAAATGTCGCGCGAATTCGGCGACCACTTCGCGGGGCTTCAGGCGCCTGCCGTCGGCCCAGAAGCGCTCGACAAGGCCCGCGGCGGCGTCCATCAGCGCGAGATCCTTCGCGATCACCGGCATCATTCCCGGCCGCAGGATCTTGACCGCCGCCTCGGTGCCTCCGGGAAGCACGGCGAGGTGCACCTGGGCGACCGAAGCGCTCGCCACGGGCTGCAGCTCGAATTTCTCGAAAACTCTCGCGATCGGCTTGCCGAACGCGCGCTCGACTTCGGCCACCGCGAGCTCCGCCGGGAACGGGGGCACCCGGTCCTGTAGTTTCGCGAGCTCGTCGGCCAGGTCGGCGGGCAAGAGGTCGCGCCGCGTCGAGAGCACCTGGCCGAACTTCACGAAGATGGGGCCGAGCGCTTCGAGCGCCAGGCGCAGCCGCACCCCGCGCGGCTCACCGAGCGCGCGAAAGAAAAGCAGCGCGTTCAGCGCGCGCGCGAGCCGGCTTCCCGAGGCGAGCGCGAATTCGTCGAGCCCGAAGCGCAGGGCTATCCAGAGGATCTTGATGAAACGAAGCAAGGAAGCCGGACCTAGCCCTTACCTGCGGCCGAAAGGCGCTCGATACGCTTCTCGATCCGCGCCACGTCGTCGCGCAGGGTATCGACGTCGCGGCAAAAGCTGTCCACGTCGGCGGGCCGCGCGAGCAGCGGCTGCTCCTCGGTCCAGTATTCGGCGAGGTTTTCGGCAAGGCGCAGTACGGCTTCGCGCTGCCACGCTGCAAAGGCCCTGCCGCCGGAGGCAAGGCGGTGCGCGACGATGTCCCCGAATACCCTGGAGAGATCTTCCTCGACGTCCCAGGTGAGGTTGCGGAAGAGATGATCTACCGTGCTCGCCAAGTCGGCCGACCCCTCGATCTCAACCTGCTTTCGGGCGGTCTCGTCGCCCGCAAGCAGGAACGGCAGCGCGCCCGGGGTGAGCTTTACGACGAGCGTGCTCACCGCTTCTGCCCGTGCATGATCGAGAAGGCCTTCGTCCGTGATGCGCAAGCGCAGGTCCGGAAAGGGCGGGCAGCGAAATTCCACGGCTTTGCCCGCAAAGGGTTTCAGTCGCTCAGCCGCCCACGGTTGCTGCCTCAGAAGATGGTTCAGCCCTGCAACCGCACCGCGCTCGATCATTGAGTTTTCGGGCGGCGCGGCTCTACGACCGTGTCAGCTCGACTGCTGTATCCCGGCGAGCAGCCAGCCCGATGAACCGTTCACCGGCTTTCTCACGTGCCAGATCTCCTCGAACGGCTCCGCCGGTGCACTCGCCTCTTCGCGGATCGAACCGGAAAATCGCACGCTTGCCCAATGCAGCTCGCCCTCGGTGACGAGCTCCAGAAGCGCAGCGTTCAGCGTCACCACATCGGTCTGTTGCGCGCCCGAATGCCCGGCGACGTCGCCCTTCAGCGTGTTGAACATGTCCTCGGTCGTGACCTGGCGCAGCCGCGCGAGGTCGCCGCGGTCGTTTGCCTCCTGCAGGCGCATGAAGTTGCGCCGGGACTCCTGGAGAAAACCCTCGACGTCGAAGCCCGCCGGAATATTGGAGACGAATTGGCTGCGGTAATTCGGTTGTACGCCCGCGTCCCCGGGAAGCTGCGAGGGCGGCGGCGCAGCCACGGTCTCGTTGCCGAAACCGGAGTACTGTACCTGCGCTCCCTGCGCTCGCCGCCTCGACAGCGCACGCATCAAGGCGAACACGACGGCACCGGCAAGCAAGGCCATGAGAAGCGCGCCGATCGCAGGCCCGAAACCTCCTTGCGCGAGCAGCCAGCCCAGGCCCAGGCCCGCGGCGAGTCCGGCGAGCGGCGCAAACCAGCGCCCCGGCCCGGACGGTTGCGGCGCAGTGGACTGTTGCTGCTGCGTCGGGGGGGTCGCTTGCTTCGGAGGCGCGGTGATCTGGCGTTGGGCTCCGAGACTTCGACCGCCACCGAGTCTGGCCGCCTGAACGTCCTCGGCCAGGATGCCCGCACTGAAGACTACCGTGAACAAGGAAACGATCAATTTTTTCATGGTCTCTCTCCGCGATTCAGCATTTGTAACCCCGGTGCAAAGCGACGACGCCCGCACTCAGGTTGAAATAGTCGACATTTTCGAGGCCCGCCCGCTCCAGCATGCCCTTCAGGCTCTCCTGGTCGGGGTGCATGCGGATCGATTCGGCGAGATAACGATAGGCCGCTTCGTCGCCCGCCACCGTCTTGCCTAGCCAGGGAAGCACCTTGAACGAGTACCAATCGTAGGCCTTCGCGAGCGGCGGCCAGACGCGGGAGAACTCGAGCACGAGCAGCCTCCCGCCGGGTCTCAGCACGCGGCGCATTTCGGCGAGCGCCGCGTCCTGATCGGTCATGTTGCGCAAGCCGAACGCGACACTGACGCAGTCAAAGTGGTTGGAAGGAAACGGCAGCTCTTCCGCGTCGCACTGCACCGCGGGGACCGGTCGGCCGCGGTCGAGCAGGCGATCGCGACCCCGCTCCACCATCGCACGATTGATGTCGGTGAGCCACACCTCTCCGCTCGTCCCGGCGCGCTTCGCGAAGTCGAACGCCAGATCGCCTGATCCGCCGGCCACGTCGAGCACCCGCTCGCCCTCGCGCACGCCGGCGAGCGCGACCGCGAAGGCCTTCCACAGCCGGTGCAACCCACCGGACATCAAATCGTTCATCAGATCGTACCGGCCTGCGACCGAGGAAAAAACCCCGGCCACACGCGAAGCCTTTTCGGCGTCGTCGATGCGCTGGTATCCGAAGTGGGTTTGACTCACGCGAGCATGCTAGCACGCCGTCAAGACGTGCTCATTTCGGGCGCTCAAGCTTCGCGGCGTCCCCCGGCTGCCTCGAGCCGCTTGAGATAAGTCTGCCAGAGAGATTGACGATTGGTCCCGAGATCGTAGAGGTAGTCCCAGGAATAGATGCCGCTCCCGTGTCCGTCGGAAAAATGCGGCTGCACCGCGTAGCTGCCCACGGGCTCCAGGCTCAGGATGTCGACGTCCTTCTTGCCGACCTGCAGGACTTCCTGTCCCGGTCCGTGGCCACGCACTTCGGCGGACGGAGAGTGCACGCGCAGGAATTCGTAGGGCAGCTCGAAACGACCGCCGTCGGAAAAAGAGATCTCGAGCACCCGCGACTTCTGGTGCAGCTTGATTTCGGTGGGAGTCGGTCTGTCCGCGGCCGCCATGGTGCATTTTACGACCGGCCGGCGGGAAAAACTCTCGCTACGCCTGCTTTCCTCGGCCGAAGAGGTGAGACCGGCGCTTGTTCAGGACGTCGAAACGCGGACCTGCTCGTAGTCGAAGCCGCGCTCGAGCAACCCGGAGAGGGTGACGCGTTTTATGGCGTTGCCGAACTCGAGTTCGAGCTCGCCGGCGCGCCGGTACCAACCCGTGGGCAGCACGAGCGCAGGCGACAGACCCGGCGCGACCGGCAGCATCAAGGCATCGGACCGCTTGGGGGCGCTCCGGTCGGACGAGCGCACGGCGCAGGCCTTTGCCACCCCTTTCAGGGCTCGAGCACCGATTGTTAGCGTTTGATCCGGTCCCTCGATGAGCCACTCGACATGGCAAAGGATGAACTCGCGCGCGCCGCCCGGCCGCAGCGCCACGAGCTGCCGGTGGGCAAGACGCATGCCCTGCGTCCCACGGCGAAGTTTGAATCCGTCGTCCGATTCCCCCAGCGTTTCCCAGGTTTCAAGACCATGCTCGCGCGAATCCCGGTCCGCGCTGGGCTGGAACGTATGAAACCGCGTGGCCTCCCCGTAGGAATAGCTCGACGGACTCGCGCTCTTCGCTACGGGGGTGCCTTCGATCGCATGGTGAATCGCGGCAAAGCCGCTCACCAGTTCCATGGGCGAGGGGCTGGTGCGGCGAGGAAAGTCGCGCTCGGGTGCGGAATCGAACCACGCACGCTGCAGCGTCTTGAGCAGATCCTGAGCGGCAAGCCGCGTGCAATCGGACCCGAGCCCGAGCGCGGCAGGCTCGGCGCCTTCTTCCAGGCGCTGGATGCGTGTGCTGATCGAGGAGGCAACTCGGGCGAGATCGAGAAATCGCAAGGTCGCCCAATCGGCTGCCGCCTTCGCCCAGGTGGGCCCCGAAGCTCCTGCGAGATCCACGGCGTAGCAGCCGTGCCAGGGCGCCTCGCGGCTGAGCACGGCCTTGTGGGCCCAGAGACGGACCCACTTGCGCGCACAGTCGAGTTCCCGGTGAGACAGGCGGTGCGGTTGGGCAAGCTGCAGCATCAGCACTTCCATGTACGCCGCCATCGGCGAGGACTCGACGCTCAGATCGGCGACAGTCTCGCTCCTGATTCCGCGCGCTTCGGCCGCCGTGTAGGCCTGGTGCACCAATCTCCAGTAGTCCGCTCCGAACTCGCGTCGCGCGAGCACGCAGGTCCCGATCGCTTCTCCCGCGCAAGCGAGCACGCGCTGGAAGAGTCGGGGGAGCGAGGGCTCGAGCTCGGGATGCTTGCCTTTCAACGCGGCGGAGAGGAGGCGTCCGTAAGCCCGCAGCATCGCGGCCCACAAGCCGTTCGCCTGAGCGAAGGCTGCGGCGTCGCCATGGTTGAGCGGCAGGGGTTTCCCGGCGAAGCCCCTGGCTTGCTCCGCTTCGGCATGCATGACGGGATAGCGGAGGCGCTCGAGGATCTGCAGGTAGGCCGAATGCCGGGGCGGATGAGCCTCGATCTCCTCGAGCAGCGTCAGAAGCGCGCTGCAGGCATGCGGCATGCCGGCAAGTGCCGCGCGCGCAAGCCAGTCTTCGCAGCTCGTCAAGTCCGCGAGGCGCGGTTCTGCGTCGGGAAGGAAGTCGGTAAGGACCATGGGTCCACCTTCGGGGTCTATTTCTGCGAACTGCGAGCACGTCAATGTACTATGACGCGGTCATAAACACCGGGCAAACCGCTGTTAGGATGTGAAAAAATTGGCAGAGAACAGCGGGAACGTGCGCGTCTTAGACTGCTTCGAAAGTGACGCACTCGAAATCGGCGCCACGATCGATGACCGACGCAAGTCGCAGCTTGCCCGAGCGATCGGTGACCACTTCGATCTCCCGATTCGGCTTGAACCATCCCGCGGGCACGACCAGCGTTTCCGGGGCCTGAAGCGCCGCAACCGCCGGCAGCAGGAAGGCCGGGGCGTATTGCTCGGCCGCGGCACCGGCGCCCGCCGCCCTGATCGCCGCTCCCTGGGGAATCCCGGGAAGGATTTGTACTCCGGCGCGCAATTCGAATTCCACGGAGACCGAGAGCCACTTGACCGTGCAAAGAAGAAAGGCCTTCGCGTCCGCCAGCCGGATCCCGAGCAGCTGCCCGAGTATCAGGCGCGCGTTTGCCGCAGAATCGACTCGCGCAAGGCGCAGCCCGGAGGCACTCTCGTCCTTGATCTGCCAGGTCTCGACAGCGAAATCCGGCGCGGGGCCGGGCTCTTCCTCGTGGCGCGTGGCGACGCGCCCGAGGGTCGCAATTTGCTCGTGCTGCACCCGGGATATCTGTTGGGGGCTTCCGGGCATCACGCGGCCGGTGACGAAGTAATGCACCGCGGCCATCCCCGAGCACATCTGTGCCGTGCCGTTTGCGCTGCGGCGCGGGTGCGCGCGCGATTGCTTGTCCTCGCACCACCGCCGATAGAGCATGGTGAGCAGGTTTTCCGCAAGCGGGGCGGTCACGTCCTCGCCGAGACCGAGCGCCGCAGGGGTCTCGCCCTTGTGCAGCCGGCTGATGCGTTTGCGCACGCTGCTTCCAAGCTCGTGGATGTCGAGAGCGCGGGTACTGTCGCCCACCGGCGTGCGGCGCGAAGCGCCGGCAACGCCCGAAAGATCGACGACGAGCGGTGCGGCGCCGTCGCCGGCGGCCGCAGAGGTGCGCCCGATCGAGATCTTGCGCGTCCAGCGCTCGAGCCAGAGCGAAATGAGCTCGATATGGCGCGGCGTGAGCTTTCCGGGATTGGCGAGATCGATCAGCAGGACCTGCGCGTAGGTTTCCATGCAGGTCGTCTGTTTGCTCTTGTGAGCCGGATGGGCGACTTCTTCTCCGGCCACGCCCTTATCCTCGACGAGCGCATAAGCGCTGTGCAGCAGCTCCCATTCGCGCTCGCGGACATCCTGATAGGCTTGATAGGAGGCGATCATCTTCTGTCCCGTGCACCACAGCACGCGCTGGCCTATCAAGGCCGCACTGGGGCCGGAATCGCCGCCCGCAACCGCTTTCAGGCAATGCTGATACCCGTATGAGAGCGCGTCCCAGAGCGCGTGCACGTTGTCGAGGATCTCTCGCTCCGACTTTGCGAGCGGGGCTGGGCGGCTGGAATATTTCTTGGAATGTTCCTTCTGCACGAAGCTCACCGGCCCGCGCAAGATCTCCAGGATCTTGAGCCGCTCGGCAGGCACGACGTTGTAGGCATTCAACTCGTCGAGCTGCGCGAGGAGGCGAGCGTGGGACAGGCCGACGTTGATCAGGGGCAGTGACTGCAACCACTTCGCGCAGCCGGAAGAATCAGTGAAATCGGGAGCGGCGTCCGGCTTGATGCTCGGTGGATCGAAGCCCGGCATGGGGTCAGTCCAGTCTTCGTCTCAGCGCGGCCGCAAGCGCGCCGCGGTCAGGAGCCCGACGCGGTGGGACGTCCGCGCGCGAAGGCTCGGCCCAGATCGGGCGCGGGAAATGGCGATCGCTCTGGTGGCGCGGAATCACGTGCCAGTGCAGGTGGCGCGTGACGTTGCCGAGGCTCGCAAGGTTGACTTTTTCCGGATCAATGAGCTCGCGGAGCACGGCCTCGGTTGCGAACACGGCGTTCATGAGCCGGGTGCGCTCGGCAGGCTGGAGGTCGGTCATCTCCTTCACGTGCCGCCCGAGGACTACTCTGCAAAAGCCGGGATAATCCGGATCGTCGACCAGCACAACGCGGCAAAATCCGTCGCGCCAGAGCAGATCCCCGCCCGGGGAGTCGCATAGCTCGCAGGGTTTGTCGGTCAAATTTTTACTCCCCGTCTCCAGGGGCGCCGCGTCGGCGAACCGCCTTGCGCTGCGGCGAAGGATAGCAGAATCAGCGGCGGCTACGCGCTTTCCGGGTTCGACGGCGGCTCGGCCGGGACTGCGTTCTCCGGGAAGATGTCCCGATAACTCGCGTAAAAGCTGGCGAACACGGTAGGGAGCGAGAGCAGGGTAAGAAGCAGTGCGAGGGAGCGCAACACCTGTACCTTTCCCTGCATCAAGACTGCCGCGACGGTGATTGCCACCAGAAAGACGGCCCCGGCCAGTGCGAGTACCGCACCATAGACGAAGAATGCCCGCCAATTCCGCAATACGGCGAAAAAGCTGTAGAACAGAGATTGAGCAGCGCCGATTCGGTTCCATGCGGCGAGCACGGGCGCAAACCAGAAAGCCATCAGCACGGGGGTCGCGGCCAGGGTCGCGACCAGCATCGCGAGCGAAACGCTGCCGTCGCGCAACGCGTCGACGGAAGGCTCCTGGCCGGAGAGGACCCAATGCATGAGCGCGCCCGCGTCCGCAAACGAGGCGACGCCGAGCACCATGACGATCGAGAGGAGGTACAGAACTCCCAGAGCGACCAGTGTGGCCGGTCTGCTTCTGAAACCTGCGAAAAGCAGCGCCGGACGCAGCAAGCCTCCGCGGTCGAGCACCGCGCACATGGCCATGAAGCTGACCGAAAAGGCCGGCAGCAACACGGTGGAGGTGGCGGGGCCCACGTACCGGATCTGGCCGAGAAGCGCAACCGCGATCCAGTATGTGAACACCAGAAACAGCCACATCGGCGGGTTCTTGCGGAAAAGCGCAAAGCCCCTAACGAACCAGGACCAGCCGCTTCTCGCCGGAACGACGCGCATCGCTAGACTTGAAATCCGTTGGTGCTCACCAGCGCCAGTGTGGTCCAGCCGCCGGTTTCAAACAAGGGGGAAGGGACGGGTACGGCGCGCCTCGAGCACCCGGCGAAAATGTTCCGGGTCATGCGCGTGGGTGAGCTCGCCCGGGCGGGGCAGGTAGAAATCGTACAAACGCGAGAGCCAGAAGCGCAGCGCTGCGGCGCGCAGCAGCACCGGCCAGGCTTCCTGCTCGACACGGGTGAATTCGCGGGCCCGGCGGTACGCCGCCACGAGCGCCGTCGCGCGCCCCGGGTCGATTTCGCCGGCCGGGTCTACGCACCAGTCGTTGACCGCCACAGCGACGTCGAACAGGAGCGCGTCGATGCCGGCGAAATAGAAATCGATCACTCCGCCGATGCGTTCTCCCTCGAACAGCACGTTATCGCGGAACAGATCGGCGTGGATGGGACCGCGCGGCAAATCGAGCGTGCGGTGGCGCGCCTGGAATTCGAGCTCGGATGCGAGCAGCCCGCGGCGCCCTTCGTCGAGGAACGGCGCCACCTCGCGCGCCGCCTCGTGCCACCACTTCGGCCCGCGCGGATTGTCGAGCTCTCCGTTGTAGCCTCTCCCCGCAAGATGCATGTCGGCGAGAATGGCACCGACCTGCTCGCAGTGGCGCGGTTGCGGCGAGCTCACCGGGGCGCCGGGGAGGCAGGTGACGAACGTGGCGGGCTTGCCGTTCAAGGTTCCGAGATAACTGTCGCTGCGGTCGGCGATCGGTGCGGGGCAAGGAATACCATGACGCGCAAGGTGCGCCATGAGGTTCAGGTAGAAGGGGAGCGCCGCTGCATTGAGCCTCTCGAAAAGCGTGAGCACGAAGCGGCCGTGCGAAGTGGTGACGAAGTAGTTCGTGTTTTCGATCCCCGCGGCGATGCCCTGCAGATCCACCAGCGTGCCGATGGCGTAGCGCTTCAGCCAGGCCGAAAGTTCATCGGCGGTGACGCGCGTGAAGACAGACATGATGCCCGAGCGGTTGCCGACGCCCGCGCCAGCGTCAGAACCGGCGGATCACCCAGAGCGGCACTCGCACGCCGCGATCGAGGCTCTCGTTTCTCAACCCCGGGCCGTCGCCCAGATCCTCGACCAGGTAGTACTCCTGACCCGCCGGCGTGGTGACGCGCACCACGCGCCGGCCATCGATGAGCTGCTCTTCGACCAGGTCACCCCCGCCGGGGTGGATGCGCACCGGCGGTTCGCCCGGCTGCTCCGAAGAAACCCCTGGTGGCGGCGGCGGAATCTCGGGAAGCGGTTCGAGCTTGGGGGGCTGCTGTGACCAGGCCGGCAGTACGACTGCAAGCAGGACCGCAGCGAGAAATCGACGCGACATTTATTGAAATCCTTTACGCGGCCAGTCTAGCAGAAGGTGGCCCCGACGAATTCTGACATAATGCGGAGGCGTCAGGCTTCGCCTGCCGCGAAATCTTGTCGCTCATGACTTCCCTTGGAAAAAACGCTGCTGCTGGTTGACGGGTCGTCGTACCTGTACCGCGCCTTCCATGCGTTGCCCGACCTGCGCAACTCGGCGGGGGAGCCCACCGGCGCGATCTACGGCGTGCTCAACATGCTCCGTCGGCTGCTTGCCGACTACAAGGCCGACTATCTTGCATGCGTTTTCGACGCAAGGGGCAAAACTTTCCGCGACGAGATGTATGCGCAATACAAGGCGAACCGGGCGCCCATGCCCGACGATCTCGGCGCGCAGGTCGAGCCGCTCCTCGATGCCATCCGGGCCTCGGGCTGGCCTTTGCTGCAGATCGAGGGGGTCGAGGCGGACGATGTCATCGGAACGCTCGCGCGCGAAGCCGAAAGACGTGGCCTGCGCTGCGTGATTTCTACCGGCGACAAGGACCTCGCCCAACTTGTCAGCGACCGCGTGACCCTCGTCAACACCATGTCGAACGAGCGCCTCGACCCCGCGGGCGTCAAAGCGAAGTTCGGCGTTCCGCCCGAGCGCATGCTCGATTACCTGACGCTCGTGGGTGACGCCGTCGACAACGTGCCGGGCGTGGAGAAGGTCGGTCCGAAAACCGCAGCGAAGTGGCTGGAGCAATACGGTTCGCTGGAGGAGGTGGTGCGGCATGCGCCGGAGATCGGCGGCGCGGTGGGCGAAAATCTGCGAAAGGCGCGGGACTGGCTCCCCCAGGCTCAGGCGTTGCTCGCGGTGAAATGCGACGTCGAGTTGCCGGTGAAGCTGGAAGACCTCGAGCTCGGTCCCCGGGACGAGAAACGCCTGGCCGAGTTGATTTCCCATTTCGGATTCAAGTCCTGGCCGAAGGACGCGGCAGGCGACACGAAGCAGCCTCCGCCTCCGGAGACGCCCCCCGTGCCCGTACGCGCCGATCCGGAGGAGCGCCGCTACGAGACGCTGGTCGACGAAGCGGACCTCGCGCGCTGGCTCGAGTATCTCGAAGCGGCCGGGATCGTGGCCTTCGACACCGAGACGACGAGCCTCGACCCGATGCAGGCGAAGCTCGTGGGGGTGTCCTTTAGCGTGCTTGCTGGCCGCGCCGCCTACCTGCCTCTTGCGCACAACTACGCGGGCGCGCCGAATCAACTGGGAGTCGAGCCGGCGCTTGCAATGCTGAAACCCTGGCTGGAGAGCGAAACGCACAAGAAACTCGGCCAGAACATCAAGTACGACCAGCACGTGCTCGCCAATCACGGCGTCGCCTTGAGGGGCATCGCGCACGACACGCTGCTCGAATCCTACGTGCTGGAGAGCCACGCGCGCCACGACATGGACAGCCTCGCCATGCGCCATCTCGGGCTGAAAACTCTCAGCTACGACGAGGTGACGGGCACGGGCGCCGGGCGCATTCCCTTCGAGCAGGTCGATGTCGCGCGGGCCGCGGCCTACGCCGCCGAGGACGCCGACTTCACGCTTAGGATCCACCATGTGCTCCTTCCGAAACTGGAGGCCGCTGAAAAGCTCCTCTACGTCTACGGCTCGATCGAGCTCCCTGCGCGCGAAGTCCTTTTCAGGATGGAAAGGGACGGCGTCCTGATCGACGCGGCGCAGCTCGAGGCGATGAGCCACGAGCTGGGGCAGAAAATGCTCGACCTGGAGGCCAGAGCCCACAAGGAGGCGGGGCAGCCTTTCAATCTCAGCTCGCCGAAACAGATCGCCGAGATTTTCTTCGAAAAAAAGGGAATGCCCGTCATCAAGAAGACCCCTTCCGGCGCGCCCTCGACCGACGAGGACGTGCTGGAGAAGCTGGCGCTCGATCACCCTCTCGCAAAGATGCTGCTCGACTACCGCGAAATCTCGAAGCTCAAGTCCACCTACACGGACAAATTGCCGAAGATGGTGAATTCGCGCACGGGCAGGGTGCACACCAACTACGGACAGGCGATCGCAGTCACCGGGCGCCTTGCATCGAACGATCCCAACCTGCAGAACATTCCCGTGAGGACCCCCGAGGGGCGGCGCATCCGCGAAGCCTTCGTCGCGCCGAAGGGCCACGCCATCGTGAGCGCCGATTATTCGCAGGTCGAGCTGCGCATCATGGCGCACATCTCCGGGGATGAGAATCTGCTGCGCGCGTTCGCGGCGGAGGAGGACATTCACCGCGCGACCGCCGCCGAGGTTTTCGGGCGCTCGCTGAAGGAAGTCACGCCGGAGGAGCGCCGCTACGCCAAGGTGATCAACTTCGGGTTGATCTACGGGATGTCGGCGTTCGGCCTGGCGCAGCAGCTGGGCCTGGAGCGCGCCACCGCGCAGGCCTACATCGCGAGTTATTTCACCCGTTATCCCGGGGTGGCAAAGTACATGGAGGAAACGCGCAAGACCGCGCGCGACCGCGGTTATGTCGAGACCGTGTTCGGCAGGCGCCTGTGGCTGCCCGAGATCAAGAGCTCCAACCCCGCGCGCCGCGCCGGGGCCGAGCGCGCTGCGATCAACGCACCCATGCAGGGCACCGCCGCAGACCTGATCAAGCTCGCGATGATCGCCGTGCGGAGTTGGCTCGACCGCGAAAGGCTTTCGACCAAGCTCATCATGCAGGTGCACGACGAGCTGGTGCTCGAGGCGCCGGAGGACGAGCTGGCGCGCGTAAAGGCCCGGATCCCGGAGCTGATGAGCGGCGTGGCAAAGCTGAAAGTGCCTCTTGTGGTGGACGTGGGATCGGGACAGAATTGGGAAAAGGCGCACTAAGCGCCCACAAGAAAACCCATCCGGTCGTTACAGAGGAGGACGACGTGATACCGAATCCCGTTCAGGAAGAGCATCCTTCACCCGATGTCATCCGGCACCTCGTGCTGCTCGGTGACGCTTTGCAAAACATAGATCTCGGAAAGGGCCAGGCCGAGAGCGCACTCGTCCCGCGGCCCCGCAATCCCTGGAAGCTGACTGTTCTCCAGCCGCCCGAGGTGCTGCGGCAGGGTCGGGTGCGGGTGATTCCGGCGGGAGCCTCTCACATCGGGATCTGCGTCGACGGCGGCTGGGCGATCGAGACGAGCGGACTGCTGCAGGGCAGTGCGCGGACGATCCGGGAGGCCCTGGACGCTCTGGCCCTGGCCGCCGATGAATTCGAGAACATGTTCGCCCGCCTCATCGCCGCCGCCATTGAGGCCGGTGTGCCGACCATCGTATGCACGCTCGTTCCGGCGCGATATGTCGAGCCCTCGCAGGAGCGAGTGGCCGCCACGGCGCTCGCGATCTTCAACGACCGCATCCTGCGGCGGGCCACCGCCGCGCGGCTCTCGATCGTGGAGCTGCGCCTGGTATGCGACGAGGACAGCGACTACGCGAGCGAGACGCTGCTGTCGCACGCGGGCGTGCGCAAGGTGGCGAACGTGGCCCGCTCGGCGCTCTACGACGTTTCGCGCAATCCCGGACGCACGCGGGTGTATTTCTAGGGAGCCGGACCCGGCGCCCGACGCCTAGCAGGGCCCCCGTGCCCTGCGGTGGCTATCGACCCTAAGCGGACGTTCGACGTGACTGTCACGCCCTCCGTTGATCAACGCCGTACAACGCTACCTCCTCTCTCTCCGCTTGTCCGGTAGAAAGAGCGAGCTGCGTTAGTGCGAGCACAAACTGCGTCAGATCTGTTCCGGTTTCACTCAGCCGCTCGCACTCGACTTCAAGCTCTGACTGCGTGAATTCAGCAGACCGCATGAGTTGGCCACCTTTTTTCCAGTAGAAGCACGCTTTTGCCAGTGCTTTCTGCCGAGATTCGCGTCCAGCGGCTTCGTACCTGACCTCCCAAGTCAAGTCTTCATTCATCCGTCACTCTCCCAGCGCTGTAGTTAAAGAGCTACAACTGTAGCTAAAGATCGACGCCAGTGAAATAACCCAAAGGGACTATGGATGAAAGCAGCATCGCTCCCGGTCTATAAGGAGAAACTGTACCGAGACCGACCTCCACTTCGGTTAATTCTTCGGACTATGGAATACCGGATCTCCGACGAAAACGGTTTTCTCAGGGCGGAGTTGCTCGACCGGGAAACCCCCGACGAGACACGGAAGTTTCTTAACGCCGTCGTATTGGCCAGCATCGATCACCCGTGCTCGCGCGTTCTCATGTACGTGCGCCTGTCGAAGCCTCTGTTCACCATCGAGAGGCACGGGGTTCTGAGGACTCTCTCGAAAATCGCATCGGATCCGATGCACAAAATCGCCCTCCTCGGCGATACCGTGGAACTCGGTATGTCCCACGATTACTTCTCATTGCTTGGCCGCCAGCGGGGAATCCGTCTCCGCAGCTTTCAAAGGGAGGCGGAAGCCGTCGAGTGGCTGAAGGACCGCCGCCGGGGGGATGAACGCCGGCAACTGGAACGGTCCTTCGCGCCGTTTCAGCAGCGGCGAGCGGGCGAACGCCGCAAAACTCAGCGAGCGATCGGACCGAGCGTACCCGTATAGCCGAATGACTGCTTTTGGCCGAGAGCGGCCAGTTCGCGCACCTTAAAATCCGCCGAACTTCCGATCTTTCCGATCCTTTGAACTCTGCGTAGTTGATTCAGGTCGTGCGGGGAGCGCTACGGTCTATTTTCCGATTGCCCCGAACACCTTCCTGAGGATCGCCGAGGCCGCGCCGGCCGGATCCTGGCGGATCTTCTTCTCTTCTTCGGCCATGACGATGAACAAGCCGTCGAGTGCCTTGCGCGTGACGTAGTCCTCCAGCTGCGCATCTTCTTCCTTTACCAGTCCGAGCTTCGCTCCGCTCGCGGCGATCTCGTCGTACTTCTCGGCTAGCTTCACTTTTTGCATCGCTTTCTTGACGATCGGCTGGAATCGCTTGACCAGCGGCTCGGAAGTCGTGCGCTTGAAATACTGGGTCGCCGCGTCGTCGCCGCCCGCGAGGATGCCTCTGGCGTCCGGCACGCTCATTTTCTTTGCCGCATCCAGGAGCAAGGTCCTGGCTTCGGGCACCGCGGTCTCGGCCGCGCGGTTCATGCGTAGCACCAGCTCGTCGGCGTGCCCGTCCATGCCGATCGAGCGCATCACCGCTTCGAGTCTTCGCAGGGAAGGTGGCAGAGGAATCTTGACGCGGTCGTTTCCGAAAAACCCGTTCTCGACGCCCAAGCGTGCTACGGCGGCCTGGGAGCCTCTGACAAGAGCTTCCTTCAGCCCGTTGATGGCGTCGCGGTTGGAAATGTCATCGAGGCCCGCGGCCAAGACGGCGGCCGGAATGACAAGCGGGGCAACAGATCCAAGAATGCGAAACAAGAACATCCCCTAGTTCACTCCCGCCGCGTGCGCCTGCTGGTCGGCATGGTATGAGGAACGCACCATCGGACCCACCGCGGCGTGGCTGAAGCGCAGCTCTTGCGCTTCCCTCTGGAACATCGCGAAGCTGTCCGGGTGCACATAGCGTGCGACCGGAAGATGATGCGCCGAAGGCTGCAGGTACTGGCCGATCGTGAGCATGTCCACGCGGTGCGCGCGCAGATCGCTCATCACCTGGAGGATTTCCTCGTCGGTCTCGCCCAGGCCCACCATCAGGCCCGACTTGGTCGGGACGCTCGGATGGTGCGCCTTGAAATCCGCGAGAAGCTTCAGCGAATGCGGGTAATGGCCGCCCGGCCGCGCCTGCCGGTAGAGGCGCGGCACGGTTTCCAGGTTGTGGTTCATGACGTCGGGCGGAGCACTTGCCAGAACGTCGAGCGCACGCTCGAGCCGCCCGCGGAAATCGGGCACGAGAACCTCGATGCGTGTTCGAGGCGAATGTTCCCTCACCGCGCGGATGCAGTCGACGAAGTGACGCGCGCCGCCGTCTTTCAAGTCGTCGCGATCGACGCTGGTGATGACGACGTACGAGAGGCCGAGCGCGGCGATTGTCTGCGCGAGGTGCGCCGGCTCCTCCGGATCTGGCGCGAGCGGCCTTCCGTGAGCGACGTCGCAGAACGGGCAGCGCCGCGTACATAGATCGCCGAGGATCATAAAGGTCGCAGTGCCTTTGCCGAAGCATTCGCCGATGTTGGGGCAGGAGGCTTCCTCGCACACGGTGTGCAGGCGCTTCTCGCGCAGGATCCGCTTGATGTCGTGAAAGCGCGAACCGGGCGATGCGGCGCGCACACGGATCCATTCGGGCTTGGGGAGGCGCTCGACCGGCACG